>Ga0214542_1005690_pt1 | contig 23474 bp, 9 predicted proteins | sample CNSS1metaG_FD_160096 | JGI IMG/M metagenome (GOLD analysis project Ga0214542, IMG submission 160096) | Root nodule microbial communities from cowpea collected in UCLA plant growth center, Los Angeles, California, USA - CNSS1 | ecosystem: Host-associated > Plants > Roots > Nodule | place: USA...
TTTTTTTTTTTTTTTTTTTTTTTTTTTTATTTTTTTTTTTTTATTGTTTTTTTTTTTTTTTTTTTTTTTTTTTTTTTTTTTTTTTTTTTTTTTTTTTTTTTGGAAAGCTCAAGGACTTACCACATAAACTTGTTTCTTTGACCAGTTAACCAAGCCACGCCTGAGGATAGTTTTTTCATACCTTTGATGTTCGAAGGGCTCTTCCATCTGCCAAAATGAAGTAATACTAGCAGTCTGATTTGTTTTTTTGTGCTTATTTGATTTTGGAATAGAAAATTAATATTACGTGTCTTCCCTTTGTTGTCACATTTTGCAGGGGACATGTAAGATGGAATGAGGCTAATATTGGAGAAATTGAAGCAAATAAACCCGTGAGGCAAAAAATTACTGAACCTAAGACTCCGTATCATCCTACGCTTGATGATGAAAGTATGTAAAGAATATTTCATCTTGTAACTTTACTGCACATATCAAAATAAGTATGTATGGAGGGGCTTTCTATAGAAACAGAGTGCTAGCAACACACTCCTACTTACAGTTAAAATTTCTTACAAAGTTCGAAATCATAAATGAAGACCATTAAACAAGAAGTGTGACTCAAAATGTTGTGATTTACAACATTTTTCTACCAGTAACAAAGAATTGTTTCAGAAAATGTGTTGCTAGCATTTCTCAGAGAAATAATATTAGCAGGAAATAGGAGATACTTTATTATTTTTAACTGAACTCTATTGCTTTTTGTCTTTCTGGTAAGTGAGTATTAAATTCTTATCTTTAGTTTGTCTTCCACTTGATTTGGTTTTTTAAATGTTAACAATAAGGGTTTAATGCAATTCTGCTATGGAGTTTGCTGAAGATCCTTGTTTGTACTCTATATTTTAAGTCACTTTATGTGGGGCTACCTTTCATATGAATAATCTTTTAGGTTCTCCATCCCCTGTTCGAGGAGTCTTTGACGAATGTATTGAAGATCAAAATCACTCTGCCAATTCTGAAGGAAATGCTTTCAATAATGCGCTCTCTTCTAGCAGAACAGGAACTACACAATCTGATGGCTGGACATCATCCGAGGATGAGGTACAAGAAACTGAAACTGAAGACGAGGAAGGTAATGATAGATAGTCATATGGTGTTTATAACATTGATCATTACTGCAGATCTCGCGCTTTTTCATGAGAAATTTGTGTCAGTGATCAAGTTTTAATACCCATAATTTATATTTTTTGAGAGAAATAAACAACATCCCTCGAACTTTGGTTCTTAACCAAGCTGGTGGTGTTGTATAATTCATGTAGCTGACCGACCTTACCTTGTGAAATAAGCTTTGTGATGACATGGAAAGAAAAGCTGGAGAGAAGTTAACCTTTTTAATTTTGACATGATATTTAATCTGAGATTCCAGTGTTAAAAGGGGTAATTCATTTAAATTTTTGTAACACAGCTACAGGAAAGGCCTGTGCAGTACAATGAGTTTAGTAAATACTAAACAAGTTGATTCTGTATGTGTAAGTCAGGACTTCGAACAGATCATGATATATCTTTGGTCCTCACCGAGAACTCTGGGCAGTTTTTTCATGCTGCACCCTGGGACCAAAAGGCGGGAGAATGTTTTTTTGTATTGGTAGATTAGCTAATCTAATCTGACCTAGCCTATTTTATTGTTAAACAGATAAAGGTTTGAGTTTTAAGGAACACAGAAAGGCCCACTATGATGAATTCCTCAAAGTCAAAGAGCTGCAACAGAATGCTTCTATCCTAGATGATGCAAGTGACGAGGATAACGGCGCTGAGCTTACCAAGGGGGAGGGGAAAAATAACTCAACTTCTTCAACGAATTGTACCTGAAGGAGGCCGACATCGAGGGAGACAATGTATCTTTCACCAATGCCTCCAGCAAATAAAAACCTTTCATTAGCCTTTGTGTATGATGGGGATTAGCTGTATTATTGTGTCTTTTGTGTGTAAAATATCTTTTCTTTTTTCACCCGGTATGTTCATCCGAGCTTGCATGCTCCATTTAGGTTTTAGACTCTCTTGTAATATGCCAAATTAGATTCCCTTTTGGCTAGCACCAAACTTCCTGATTATAACACTCCAAATAACATGCGAGGGGTGATTGCATTGATGTAAGCAGCTAAGGTTGCATGCTTAGACGGATCAAATTGTATTGTTTTTATTAACGAATTTTAACTCTTGCAATACCTCAGATGACTTTTTTTTTTAACTCAAAAAGGATAATGGTAGAATAAAGCATTTTCAATTTATTTCTGGCCCTCGGATTTGGATAGAGAGTGTGGATGATTCACACACTCAAACAAAATCACACCCATATAAAAAGGGCATAAGTCCAATGAGAGTGAAGAAGAGTGATGGCTTCTAATTCTGGTTCTATCTCCCAAGAGGCTTCAATGGCCACAGAAATCTGCACCCAAATAGCCTCCGTATTCTCAAAGCCCACGCATCCACACCCGCCCCCACTGGACCTTTTGGTCACGGAGCTCGCCTCCGTTGCCTCTCAAAATGGTCGCGTTTTCCTTTACGGGGTGGGCCGCGAGGGCCTCATGCTCAAGGCTCTCTGCATGCGCCTCTTCCACCTGGGCCTCTCGGCCCACTTCATCTTCGACATGACCACTCCCCCCATCGCCGCTGCCGACCTCCTCATCGCCTCCGCCGGGCCCGGAGGTTTCTCCACCGTCGACGCCCTCTGCGCGGTGGCGCGCTCCCACGGCGGAAGGGTGCTGCTCCTTACGGCCCAACCGGAGACCGGGTCGTGCGTGAAACACGCTGACGTTGTGGCTTACGTGGCAGCGCAGACCATGGCCGACGATGCGGACGTTGCAGTGGATACGAAATCTCGACCGTTGCTTCCAATGGGAAGTGTGTACGAAGGGGCGCTGTTTGTTCTGTTTGAAATGGTTGTTTACAAGTTGGGTGAGGCCTTGGGTGAGAGCCCTGAAGCCGTTCGGTCACGCCACACTAATCTTGAATGACAGTTATATCAGCCGCTCGATCATGCCATGTGTTGCAATACGAAAAACTGTACGGAGATATTACTGTTTAAACACTGGACGATTCATCAAGGATAAATTGTGTTTATTTTAATTAATTATCTCATAGTGTGATTGTGTTTTGTTTGATTACAAGTCAGATACACGTCATACTGATGAATTCTTCAAGAAATAAACTATGAAAAATAAAGTGTTACTTTCTTAATGATTAAATCACCTATGCTTAAAAAGTCAGCCTTGTTTATTTTAGACATTTATTTCAATTATTTAACCTTGTACTGGGTTGAAAAACTTTTAAAAAGCAATTATCTATTATTCCAAATTTATTTAAAATGAATAATTGATAATTAATTCTCATGAATTGTTTTACCAAATCACTAACTGTCGCGTGGTAAACAATATAAATTTTGTTGGGGGTGTTTAAAGTAGTGAAATATTGTTTTTCTGGCCTAATCAATGTCCTTTTATTAATCTTTTATCAATGAGAACTGGTTTGATTAACGAGGTTAGTCTGTCACAAAATAATAAATAATGATTACCCAGTCAAAAGATAAGAGCAGAGGACAATTTCATAAAAGTATAAGAAATTAAAATCTAACTCATCAAGAAATTTACACATGACTATTATGATCGATTCGTATTAACACGATGAATAGTGTGACTACCACGCTATTAATCTTAATTCATAGCGACAATAATTAAACATATTAAGAAAATATTATAATGTTAAATATTTAATTTAATAATAAAAATTTATTAGGGATAAAAAATATATTTTATTATTATATAATTAACATAATTCATTTTTAAATTACTAATTATAAAAGGAAATTAGTAAGCATTTCAATCTAATAATTAATTTAAATAATAACTGCTATTTTGGAAATATTTTATATGATATTAACTAAATTGTTTAAAGAAATTGAAAATGTTTTATTTGGATAACAAATTAAAAAAAAATGCATAAGAAAACAAAAAAAGAAGTTGATTTCATATAAAAACACATGAAACCATGTTTTGTCTTATATTTTCTTTGCGTACAGAAGATTAATACAGGAAACCTGTAATTCAGTCATTTGTTTAGAGAAACTCTATTTGTGGTAGTTATGTATACGTACGGTCAAGGAAAAAGTAAAAAAGAAATAAAAGAGAAAAGAGAGGGAAAGCTAAGACTCTTTGAATTGAGAAAACGTGGGTAAAAAAAATGAAATTTTATATTAAAATTGAAATTAATTTAATTTTTAAATAAGTTCATGTATCAAAAATTAATTTAATGATATATGAATATTTTTAGAAAATAATTCATTAAATAATATTTCGAAGATAATATAATGTAAAATATTTTTTTAATTAAAATAACAAATGTCATAAAACTTTATTTAAAGAAATTTCATATTTATAAGTATTTTAATTATTATTTATATTTACATAATCATATTGATTATATGGAATCGTGGAATTGATTGTAACCTACCTTTTAAATCTTTGTATGACAGTAAAGAAAGTTATCAACATAATTTTCTCATTATTTTATGTTCAAGGTATGAAATTCTTCACTTTTCTTCTTTACCTTTAGATCCACAAAATAAAGAAATTCTATAAATTCAAATACACTATAAAAGATACTTTTAGGTATTGCTAACCAGTTTAGCGACAACAAAAAATTGCTAAAAGGTATACCAGTTTATTAATATTAGTGTAAAATTAACATGCTTATTATTATACATAAATATGTAGTGTGTTTAAATTTATAATTTTTTTTTGTTTTATCGATGAAAATGAGTTTAATCGGGAGTGGATTGGATTGAATTTTATTTGAAAATAGATCTGAATAAAATATAAAATTGATATATAATTAAATTTCTTCCATATTTTAGTGTTTAACTTTTGTAGAAGGGCATTGATGGGTAGAGTATTAGTTAGTAGTTTAAGAAAGTATGATAATGAAGATATTTTTTGGTAGTTAAATAAAGAAAAGAGGTGGCCAGCTATCAATATTCCCCATCCCATTCCCCTCTTCCTCTTTCTTTCTTTCTTTCTCTTCTCTTCACCCAACCCAACCCTCTCTTATTTTTCTCTTATTTTCTCTTCTGTTCAGTCTTCATCCACCACCGAGGGAAACGCAAGAGAATGGAATCGACGCAGACCCAAACGACGTCGGTTTGGACGGACGAGAAGCACCTTCACTTCCTGAACAGCATGGAAGCCTCCTTCGTCCGGACAATGCTCCACCACTACGCCGTCCTTTCCTCCCACCCTCCTCTCCGCCTCGACCGCTACCTCCCCGACACCTCCGAATCCACCTTGGATTCCAAGCCCAATCGCAGGCCCAAGAAACATGCTTCTGCACCCCCAGGTTTCCCCCATGCACTTCATTTCCTTTTGCTCTTTAACCCAACAAACAACACGTAACTCAATAAATTCAAATAAAGAGAAGGAAGATGGTGATATGGAATATACCCTAGATATTTGTACACAAAGTAGAATTTCATTTTTCTTTATTCCTCTCCCCTTTCTTGCGTGCCTTTCTTTCTTTCCCTTTTTATATTCCTCATCAACCCTATCTGGGTTTAATTAATAAATAAATAAATTATTGTCGATGATCTTTCTTGTGACAGATTCAATGGGTCCTACTCCCAGGGGCAGAAGATCCAAGAGGAGATCGTCCCATTCCCACTCTCACCTACACACTTCATTGGTGAAGCAGGTGAGTTTGTGAATAACCAACCCCCTTGCATGTCTTTCTTCCCTTTCCTCCATTCTTATGATGTGGGGGCCTTAACTCACCTTTTCATTCTTCTCACCCTTCGTTCGTCGCTTCTTCTTGTTTTCATTTATACTATGTTTGACCCCCACTAAACAAATTCAAGGAAAATTTTTATATTAAAAATTTGGATAAAATTATTTTAATCTTAAATATAATTTCAAAATATAACATTTAACCGATTCTTTTCTTTTCCATGTGTTTTCCATGTGAAGGGGGTCGTTTTGTCTTTTCAATTCCTTGCGTGTTTGGGAAAGAATATTTATTCCATGAATAAAAAACGTTTCTTTTTGCCCTATTTGACATGCTTTTCTGTATTTTGGTACGCCCAAAATTAATACAAACCCTGCAGTACTGAAATCGTGTCCTTCCATAATAACCAGACAGTTCATTTCTTCATTTTAACCAGACAGCTTTAAATTTAAAGTAGGAGCTCAAAGTGTACTGCTACATCATTTCATATCATTTTTTTTTTACATTATAGATTAATGTCAACAAATTGCGTTGACATGTATTTTTTTGTGATATTCTTATTCATTGACTCCAAATTATAAAGGTGCATAAATTTGGTAATAAACCTACACTGTTGTTTACGAGAAGGAGTGATTTTGTTTATGTCCCCCACAGGCCGTAGAAGAACTAGAAACTGGAAGAGAAAGTGGTGGTCCCGTCGTTGCAGGAGGGGACGATGAAAAACCAAGAAATAATGTTTAGGCTTGGTAATCTTCCAGAATACAAAGATTCTTGGATGTTTTTTTTTTCTTTATATTATATTTTTTTTCACTCACTCTACTTTCTAATTTTTGTCTTGTTTTAACTTGTATTTTTGTTTCTAACGGTTATCTTAAAAGGATATTATTGTGATAAGAAGATATTAAAAACATAAAAGTCCCTTATGCATCAACCTAGCTAGCTAAGTTATTTGGTTCATTATTTTATTTGACGTGAAAGAGTAACAGTGGCGCGTAGGTTTTGTCATGAGAGATTAAATAGAAGATAATTTGTGGAAGTTGATATCATAGAATGGTGACATAGATATTATAGAAGAATAGAATAAGATTATATAAAGTAAGATCTGCGATATTTTGATGGTTGCGGATGATGATATGACGTTGGTACCCAAAACAGAGGTAGGTTATAGGAGGAATAGGATTAAATAGAAAGAGAGGGTTTGAAAAATTGGCGTACGATAGGGGTGGTTGGTGGGGTAATCCTTTCAAATCCAAGTTTGGCAGAACACAGTGTGTACTGTTTTTCTTTATTTGGATATTCAATCACTCCACCCACACCAACCTCTTTCATCATTGCTTCTTCTAACTCAAACTTTTTTTCTACTTTAGGTCGATTTTTATTTTAGGATAAACCTAGTGTATTTGGATTTCAAAATTTATGTATATGCATGTATATTAAAAATTAAATTATTGTTACTTATAAATGTTTAAATTTAACTAATATTTCCAAAAGTTTAGTGCTAGAAGTTCATCTTAAAAAAATAATTATTTGATGAAATCTAAAATATTTTATTTAAATCAAAACATTTAAAAAATAATTATAAATTTAAATATCAAACATTTCAATTGTTTTAGAATTGGTAAATTTTCTGCTCCAAACATAAAATAAACTTATATCCTACGAAGAAGAGATTAGTTCCATCCATTTAGCCTCTCTCTGGTTGTTGCAAAATTCACAGATATTAAGTCGGTATAACACGGTAAAAAAATATTTCTTTTAATTGCATTACAATTATTAAGCACGTTTCACCCTTCAAAAATTTGTCTAATTTGAATTGATTAGAAAAGGCTTAAAATCACGTAGCAAAATCAACAACATAAATATTCGTCATTAATACTGTTTGAAAACATAAAACAACATCGATATAACGTGAATAGTGTTTGATTTCAGTTTATTTTTCCAAAAATTTACTGTTCAACCATGAATCTGGCTTATTTATAATATACAGCGTATATAAAGAATAATAAACAAAAAACATAGTTACAATATGTTAAATATTTTAAATTAAATTTTAAGACTAATTTTTTATGTAATTATCTTTGAGATAGTGTAATCTACTTTAAATCAGTCTAGTATGCGAATTACGTGGAATTTCTGAATTACAAAGTCGAAATTGAATGTCAATGCAGGCTGAAAAAAGAAGTCAAAGACGCAACAAGATTCAAAGGTGGGCTCCTCTGAATTTTTATAATTTCAAAAAGTTAGTTTATATTCGTATAAAAACATGTTAATATTTAGAAAAATTATGAATTGAGTTATGATATTTGTAAAAAGATTATTTATAATATATATATATATATATATATATTTAAATTTTCTAATAAAATATTTTACTTTTTTTTTCTAAATAGCAACTCTTTCAATTTAAGAAGTATAAATAATTATATTTAGAAAACTTCATTAATTTGTTTTAGTATTATGTAATTTTATTATGAATGTTTTGGAAATTAATATTGTTTATTAACCTATTCCATCTTGGTAACTTTAATGTCATTGCATAATTATTTTTTAAAATATTGAATTTCATCATGTATATGTCAAAATTTTGTATGTTTAATAACCACATGAATTATTTTATATCCACTGTGAAACAGTTATTAGCGTTAGATCCAAAATTAACAAAATATTATCAGAAAATCTGTGCAAAATATGCAAATTTTATTCCCAATGTTATAATAATAACAATAATTTACAAAGAAAAAAATAGGAAGAAAATAAACAATTTAGTCATGAATAATAAATGTAAGCACTTTTAGTGAAACATTTATTGGATAACTCTTTTATCCAAACACAGTTTTGGTGTTAAGGAGCCGTGCTCATTGATGCTATACTTCTTTGTATCATGATTCTGAATTTGTAATCACTAGATGATAGTAAAATTGGCTTTCAGTTTAAGATAGAGAGAAAAATAAATAAATAAATAAATAATTATATTAAAAGTTTGAAAAACCTACCATTTCGTCTCCAAATTATCAACAGATTATGGTTTCATATAGAAAAGGAAAAAGAATGTCCACGGTTATGCATAAGACTTTGAAAAGTGCTCAGATATTTTGACACTTCTGTCAAAACAAATATGTGGCACAAGTTTGGACTTAACACCAAGAGTCAAACAAAGAATAACTATGGTAATGGCTAAGGACTTGTGTGTGCATGGCATTATTTATCATTCTATTTTTCACCAACTATATTTTATTTTTCTATGCAATTCTAATCAATAATTTATTTATGATATATTACCACTATTATTAATAATAACAATATTAAACTATTCAATTGGTTAGTTATTCCTATAATCATAATATATAACTAAAATAATAATAATAACATATAATACTAAAAAAGTTTGTGATTGGACTGATCATTATTCTTTTACACTTTTATATTGCTGTTGACACCTTTATAAATCGAATTTTTTAACTTTTTTATTTTATTTTTTATGATTAATTCATGTGAATTAAACTGATATAATAATTTTATTTTATAAAAAAATTAAATAACATGTGGCATTGTCACGTTAATATTTAAAAAAATAAAAGAAGTAAATGATATAAAAGTTTCGACTAACAATTTTACGTAACAAAAAACTTATCTTCTTTTTATAATAGAAATGCGGATTGATGCAAAAGTGGATGTGTTTTTGTTATAATTATTACTTTTTATTAATATTTACTTTTTTTAAAGAATATAGAAATGTTCAAAGTGCCCTTTTATTTCATTAATTTAACTTGTCTTAAACTATAAAAGAAAAACACTTGACACTTGCATATAAGTTTCAAATGTAGGTAAATTTTAACCAATGTTATTTTATTTAAGGCTTAATTATTATTTTGGTCTTCTAATTTGTTGGGTTAGTTCATTTTGGTCCTCTTATAATTTTGTTTAGTTTAATTTGGTCTTCTAATTCTTTAAAAGGTTCAATTTGGTCTCTGTTGTTAAGTCAACGTTAACACCGTCTCTGTACATGCCACGTATCATTTTGTGAAATTTTCAAAAATTTTAATTTTTTTTAATTTTTTTAATTATTTTTTTTTTTAAATAAACTGTCACGTGTCACTTTATGGTTGTGACACGTGTCAATTTGAAATTTTTTTATTTAAAAAATGTATTGCCACGTGTCAAGTTAACATTCGTTCTTTTCAATTTAGTCTCTCTATTTGAAATTTTGATTCAATTTAGTCTCCCAATTTTTTAAAATGATTCTTGTCCTCTCCAATTTGAGACCAAATTAATAATTAAGCTTAATTACAATTTATATATTTATGTTAAAAGAAATTTTTACCATTTATACATCAAATTTCTCCCTAAATACTCATGTTATTTCATTTCTTACATTTTTCACTTGTAATTTTTTACACTTGAAATTTTCTATACATGTAAAAAATAATAATAATTTGAATAGTTAGATGGAGTAATTTAATCTATAAATATAATAAAAATTATTTTAATATGTATATATAAGTTGTAATTAAGTTTAATTACTAATTTGGTATCAAATTAGAGAGGACAAAATTGAATCATTTAAAGAAATTGGAGGACTAAATTGAATCAAAATTATAGATAGAGGGACTAAATTGAAAATAACCAATGTTAGCTTGACACGTGGCACAATCGTGACCTGCCACGTGGCAGTATATTTTTTAAATAAAAAATCTCAAATTGACACGTGTTACAACACAAGGTGACAGGTGACACTTTAATTTTTTTTTTAAATAATTAATAAATTAAAAAGAAATTAAAAAAAATTGAAAATTCCACAAAATGACACGTGACATGTACGAAGACGGTGTTAACATATACTTAATGTGGACCAAATTGAACCTTCTTCAAGAATTAGAAAACCAAATTAAACCAAAAAATAATAAGAGGACAAAAATGAACCAATCCAACAAATTAGAAGACCAAAATGATAATTAAACCTTTATTTAACGAAACATTTCTTAAAGGACAATAGCTGAAGTGATATTTTATTTTCAATAACTCTTTTCTATCTTGACATTAAGTTTAAGAAAATATAATTTTAATGCTCTGGTTTCATAATTATTGTATAATAAGAAAAAAATAAATATTAAAATAAGTGTTATTTTAATTTTTCAATATATTTTTAACTTTGTTAATTAATTAATTATTTATTAATAACATAAAAGTGGTTAATAAGAAAATTATAAAATACTTCATTTATTTAGTTTAGTTTTTAATTATAAAAAAACACAAAAAGATAGAAACATTAAGGAAAGTATCTTAACTATGGCAGTGAAGTCCTTAATGTTTGATTCAATGAGTTTGTAGGAAGACACAGCATTTGAGAGTTGGAGAAGAAGAAAGAGGAAGCAAAGAACAAGGATGGTGGAGTTGGTGTTGTTGTACAAGAACCCATTGCTCCACGCATCACTCTCCCTGATCCTCGTCTTCACCTTCGCCTTCTTCAAAATCCCCCTCCTTTTCCTTCACGCTCTCCAGACCTACATCCACCCCGATTCCCAACCCCAATCCAATGGCCTCAGAGCCGCCATCCGTCGCCCCGGCGTCGACGGCTACCAGCCCCTCTCCTCCAAAACCGCCGCCGAACTCAAGAAGAGGAACAAGTCCAACAAGGACAAGCCCGATTTTGACGAAAACAATGCCCAGATCTTCAGACTCACGCTCGACCATGCCCACCTACAGTCCCGACTCTTCGTCGATCAGTACTGCGTCGCTTTCACTCTCTCCTTCGCTGCCCTTTTCTCCCTCTTGCTCCACAACTTTCTCCAATCGCCCCCGAATAATGGGTTCTTCGCCAACGGCGTTTTCGTTCCAATTCTGTTATCAATTTTGAGTCTTTACATGTGGGGGACGCTGCTCGTTAAGGTCACGTTCGAGAGATCCGCGTCCAGGAGGTCCGAGAAGCAATTGAGCTTTTTTTTTGGGGTTTTGGGGCTTTTCTTGGGGCTTTTGTTTGTTCCTGATGGCGTGTCTTCGGTTTTGGAGTTCCATTTTGAGTCTCCTATCGATGGGTTTTGGAGGGTTTTCGTTGCTGCATTGATGGGTTTCCTTGCGGGGTGTTTGTTCATTCCTGCTTCTAGAAGTGCTCGTTGTTTTTGGCTTGGGACTGATCAGATTCGTTGCAATTTGTCGATGATAACTTGTGGGTGGTTTACTCGTGCGATCCTTTATGCAAATCAGGTGTTAGTTATATTTGTAGCTCTGTTGTGGATAACCCCCTTGGCTGAGATTTTTGTGAATAGTGGAGATGCTGCGGCAAAGAGTGGATTTGGTAATGCGGAGAAATTGGTGGGGAGTATGGGGTTCTTGGCTTCTGATTTTGGTAGGTTTAGGAAGTGGTGCTTGTTGGGGTCTAGTTTGTTGCAGATTGTGGCTTTGAGGCCTAACCTGCAGATGTATCTGAATGAAGCTTTGTTGTCTTGGTACCAAAGGCTTCATGCTAGCAAGGTTCCTGACTTGGATTATAGTAGGGCAAAGATGTTTCTGCATAATCACTATTTGTGCCTTGTGGTTTTGCAGTTCCTTGCCCCTCCTGTGCTGGTGCTTATCTTTCTTGGCTTGTCACAGATTGATGGTGGTTCCTTTGCAAATCTTACGATGATGAGTGATTTACTGCCCAGGTTTGTTTTCATCAGGGAAGTGACTTTGTTTTTGGCTTGGTGGGTAACCTTCCTCTGGGCACTGTTCTCCTCGGCGATCCTTATGCTACATCGCCACTGTGTTTTATATGTTTCTTGATTGAGCTTTAGTTTTCCCGAGTGCGATTTATTGGGCCTTTCGGTGAGCCTTTTATCAATACTTTCATTTTGAGAAGAGTGCTGGACTTGTAACTGAAGTTTTGCAGGTTAGTTGACACGGTATCATTCTTTAGCAGATATGAGGTTTCAAGTTGTTTGTTGTATGTTGTTACTGTTGAAGTTATTGGACATTAGAATCATACACAATAAACTGACTATAGAAAGGCCAAAGTTTATATCAAAGTATACATTCCCTTCAAATATCATGCACACTTACATGTGTCGTAGTTTGTGATTTAGAGGTGTATGTGTATACAGGCTGAAACACTTGACATGATTTTATTTCGACAAGTACGAAAGTTTAGCACTGGATTAGCCATCCGTGTATTTTTCCTAGAAGTAAATGTTATCGTGCTTGTTCATCATCCGTGTATAAACACTTATTTCAGTTGTTTATTATGCTAATCATATCATTTTTATATATGCACCCTTTCTTTCTTTCTTTCCCTCTATAATAATAGTGTATGAACGTGAAACAAACTACAAACATTGTTTGCTATAACAATTTCATACACTCCTCAGTCTTTCAAGATCTGTACCTACTGCAGTTCTGTGCTCTTACTGTGTGGTGTAATTGTGGTGCATTTATGCATAATTACATGTAAAGTGTATATGACACTGTATTTAGTTTTGGTCCTTATGTGATGTGTTAAATAAATGAAGAAATAAATCACCTTTATGCCTTGATTAAAACTTATCACCCACCATTCTCTGCTATTAGAATGTCCATTTGTAAACAGAGACTATAAATTTAAACATTTTGAGGTCTTTTCAATATGCTATCTGTTCATAAATGATTTTTTCTTTGAGTAGAAACACAACTTGGCTTGACATTGCTATTTTGACATACTTTTTGGGGAGTGTATATGTGCACACCATAAATTATTCTGTGTCTCGTGTATTGGATACAACGAAATTGCCTAATTATTTAAAATATGGTTGAGGTTGTCTCCACCTGTTATAGTATTGGTGTATCTACAAAATGGGGTGAGAAATGCAGCAATTTTCGGTGGGAACTTGAGAAATAAGAATCACTAATCTTTACTATCCATGAAGTGTTTGGCCAAAAAATTAGCTGACCATGTTTCAGATGTTTTAACTAGGTATACAGAACTGTTAGATATATTTCTGTTTTCAAGAACAGGAAACACCTTTATGTTGAGAATGAAACTTTTGTAATGTGATTGTTTTCTTAAAAGAGTGGTGTCAAAATACTTTTTTTTTATCTGTTATTGTCCACTGATGTATATTTATTTTCCTTTATTAGATTTGTCTGTTTTAACTTTTAATTATATTAGCCTGTGCATCTGTACCATTTTTCGTAATGACGGATTTGGTACCTGCACATGCCTATAGAAGTATGAAATCTTATATTAGTTTAATATCAAACTCAGACTTTTACTGATTAGAAGGTAAATATTCCAATAAACTTAGAATTTCTTGATCGATGATTAACCATTGCATTATGCGCGTGAGAGCTTGCTTACAGTGCACAGAAAGAAGTTTTAAAGTTGTTTGGATTAACATTTGGAGATTTGATATTGCTCTTGTAAATTTGATCCTGGTTAAAAGTTCCTTTGAGGTGTGAGGTGTAGTTTTGTGGTCAATTTGTGTTGCAATTTGTATGAAATTCTAGGAATGTGAAAAATGTTGTTCAGTTGTTACTTGTAATAAAATATGAAGTCAGTAGAAAATTTGATTTTAATGAAAAACAAAAAAAAAAAATACAACTCTTGTACATGGTCACGCAATGGTTTCTGAACTTATCTTTTGAGATAGAAAAATGTTTTATTTTTTAAACTTTTTTATGGTTTTCGTACAGGGTTAATTTATATTTACATGCGAAATTAGAATTCTTTTTTCTGTTTCAAAATTCATATAAAATTCGTCCATATATCTTATATCTTAGTAATGCATAAAATATGTCTTCATAACTAAGAGAAAAAATATATAAAACTAAATAACAAAAGAATAATATATTTCTTTCAATCATACTTGATTGTCATGTATTTGACGTGTCAGTCCAGTTAACAACCAGTTAACAAGACGTTAGTCATATTAACTAAAAGATAATGTTGTTTTGTTTTGAAAGACAGATTTCATGTATTACTAAAATATAAGTTAAATAGTTCGATTATTATATTATGTAAGTGTTAAATGATATTAAAATTTTAATATTTTTTAAAATTAATATAAGTTGGTTGAATGAAGTACTCTGTGAAATATTATGAATTTTTTAAATGTAAAAGAAAAAATATTATAAATTAATATCTTATTATATATAATTAATGTATTGCAACAAATCATGTGATAAATTTACTAATTTTTTATTAATGTAAATTAAATTAAAATAATATATATCAAAGTAAAGTCATGTCATTAAATTATTTAGATAATTTATGATAAAATTAAAAAACATATGAATTTACCACAAAGTCATGTCATTAAATTAATTAGATAATTTGTGATAAAATTAAAGAACATAAGAATTTACCACGTTAATTTTATCCAATAATCCTACAATTTTTACGGTGAAGAAATAAGTCTACAGTTTTTTATTTTCTGATATAATGAGTTTTAAAAATGGATAAAACATAAGTTTTCGACTAGGTAACCTTCTCACATGGTATATCTCAATCTATTATGTTAGATTAAATGTTTTCTAAAGCAAGAATTATCCCCCAAAAAATAATCAGTTATGCTTTTATGTGGAAAGTTTGAGAATATTCTATACAATGGGCACTCACTATAGAATAGCCTTGACAATTTATTCTTTTGATGATTTCAATTAAAAACACCTGTTTAGTCAACTTAAATATAAGTAAATTATAACTACTATTACTTTATTTAATTTTATCATTTGAAAAATAAATTTAAACTTAGACCTAAATGCAATCCCAAAAAATATAAAACGAAAATGATTTGAAAAGTTTTTTTTATATATAGAATTAAACGTATATAATTGATTTAACTAATATTCTTAAACCGTAAAAATTAGTGTTGTTTATATTTAAGTAAAGGTAACAATAACCATAAAGAAATAATAATAAGAGACAATTCAATTTTGATAAGAAAAAGTTGTAAAATACTTCTAAGACGATAATATTCCTTTATCTAATAAGTCACTATTGTTGAATTACATTGATAATACAATACCACTTCTAATAATTTAACATAACATGCCATCACATATCTTATATGTTTATCCTCCTATTGTTTTAAAGAACATGTTATTTATAATGATTTAATTTATGAATAAATATGTTTTTGCTCTTAAATTCTTTTTTAAAATTATGATTTATTTTTCAAACTAAAAGTATATTTCTTTCATTCCTGTATTTTATAAAAGTGATGTGAAACATCATTTTCAGCACGAGTAGAGAGTTTAATGGATAACAAAGAGAAATCTAACAGCTTTTTTTGAATAATTTGAAAACAAAAACACATATTTAACACTTTAAAAAAATGTATTTTATGAACAATTTTTTAAAACAAGAAAAAATAAAACGACTTTTTAGAATTCAAATTTCCTTTCCTATATTATTGTTAAACAAAATAATATCAGACATTTCATTTGAATTAATTTACATATAAGTTAATTTTAATTTATGAAAAAATCATTTAACTTTTTCTTTTATCATTAAATTTAAAAAAAAAAATATTCAAAACATATTGAAAATACACATACCCGCATTCTTGAAAACAAACTAGTAAGTGATGAGACCTTATTGGTTTTGTAATATTTATCAACAAAAGTTTAAAAATGTGATTGGCTGAGGAAATAATTATTCTGTACTAAATGAGTTTGCCTATTAAGCTTATTTTAATATTGATATTTTCTTTCATTTTAAGTAAATTTTTTTATAGGGATTTTTGCAAGTTGGGTTGATTAGAATTAGGGGCAAACTTACTATTCAACCCATTAAGAAAATATTGGGTTGGATTGAGTTTTATATTTTTTAATCTTAAATCAAATGTAACCAATCCATTATTAAGCAGGTTGAGTTTAGTGGGTCAATTGAGTTAAAATTTTGAAAAAAAATTATGTTTTTTGTTAAAAGTTTTAATTTTTAAGTATGAGCTTGATTAAAAAAAATAGTACAAGCTTTAAAAAATTAATTCAAGAACTTAAGTAAGTGAATAAGTCGAGCTACAATAATTTTGTCAACACTAAGTAAAGATATGAAAAGAAAAGAAAAGAAAATATGATTTATTTAATAACATTATTATTAATAATAAAATCATATGTGAAACTTCAAAGTTTCATATTAGTTCAGTAAAGATTGAAGTAGATTTCAAAAAGTTATATATGGTTATTCTATGAAACTCTTTTATAATGTGACGACTACTAGCGCCGTTACACAATGCAGATGAGATAAGCGTGGTTCATATATACATAATTAACAATGCTATTAATAGAAACAAAATTATACACTTTCATACACTAAACTTAGTATTAGAGACTATAAAAAGAATCTAAATAAGTTTAGGGAAAAAGATAGTAAAGTTATTTTGCTTCCCAATTTGCATGAGACAAGAGTTGGCAGTGTGAGTTGGTTGTCATCTTATACTTGCGTATGTGAAACTCTGTTCATCTCATCCAAAAAAGCACATACTTACGTTCAATCATAAATCTCTTACGTCATAAACGCAACAACTATCCAAGAGATATTCAAATTACATAAATATTTTTCTCCTCCATATACCGATACTTGTGCTCTCATTCTAACGTAATGAAACCATGAATTTGGTATAGCATTTTACTGTCTATGTTTATCTTTCTTGATTTATTGTTTTGGGTAGAAACTGAAGGTTTATGTTTAATTTAAGAAGACTAAACAATCTGTAAATAAGTTTGAGACTATTAGGTGGTTTAAATTGCATAAACATTATGCCTAACATGATACCTACTTTAAAACTACACTCTAACGATAACTTTTATTCATTGATAGTGTTGCGTACAAAAGTGAAACATTTGTAAGAGTTTCAAGTTAAGTGGGATTGGAAACCGATGACAATTTAAGTTTAAAATTTGTTTCGATTTTTTACTCATTATGTGAGCATCAATTAACCGATAATATTAACCATTATATATTATTAATATGATATAAATTTATAGCTTTATTTATCGAGTTTCACATTTGCCATCTTATATATAGGAAATGTTATTTGAAACTTTGATATTAAAAATAGAATACATAAATACATCATTGAACCAAACTTTTGCATCTCTTTCGGATTGAGTTGTTGGCTTTAACAATGAACTCATGCCTATTTGGTCGCGTGGTGATAAGATGAAACTTCTTCCTTATGAAACTTCTAGCACATTTGTTGGGATGGTTAGGATCACATTTCAATAACCCCTCGCCCCAAATAAAAAAGGAACTCTATTCAATGCTATGTATTTTGTGATTAAAACAAATAAATAAATATTAAAATGAACTATATATGTAAACTTTGTCGGGGAATCTTTTCATACCATACGCATTAGAGATGAGATATTTTTCATTTTCATGCTTTCCAAATATAGATGAAGACAAATTTTAATCATTTCTAACATTATGTTTTGCTTTAAATATTAAAAAAGAAAAAGAAATGAATGTAGAAGTTTCTTGATCCACTAACGTAAGTTACCAACCCTCCCCCACATGGGAAGGAAGTTTCGCGAGAAAAAAAGAGGTAACGTAGAAGAGCTTCTTCTTTCTTTCAATTCCTTTTCTACCTCTCTCTTTCTCCGCTCATTCTCATTCCCATTCCCTTCTCTTATATTTCCACATTCTACGTGAACCTTCTAGAACCATCACCACAAAAACCCGTCCTTCGCCATTTTCATTCCATGGCTCCGCCGCTGGAACACAACAGCGACTCCACCAGCGCCGAGTCTCAGAGATCCATTCCCACGCCGTTTCTCACCAAAACCTACCAGCTCGTCGACGATCACACCATCGATGATGTCATTTCCTGGAACGATTCTGGATCATCCTTCATCGTTTGGAACACCACCGTTTTTGCCAGGGATTTGCTTCCTAAATATTTCAAGCACAACAACTTCTCCAGCTTCGTTCGCCAGCTCAACACCTATGTAATTATTTTTCTCTATCAATTTCTTTTTCTTTCTTTTCCCTTTCCTACTTTTGTATTTTTGTTAATCTTGCTTGATTTTTAGGGATTCAGAAAAGTTGTACCTGATCGGTGGGAATTCTCCAACGAGTGTTTCCGAAGAGGCCAGAAGCAACTTCTCTGCGAAATTCAGCGGCGGAAGATCCTCTCCTCGTCGCCGCCAGCTGGAGCAACTGCTAGCGTGGCGGTTCCGTCGCCACTGCCGCTTTCCGCAATTCCGATATCGAAGCCGATCGTGTCGCCGTCAAACTCAACGGAGGAGCAGGTGATCTCGTCGAACTCTTCGCCGTCGAGAGTTCCGGCAGAGCTGTTGGACGAGAACGAGCGGCTGAGAAAGGAGAACATTCTTTTGATGAAGGAATTGGAAGAGATGAGATCGCTCTGCAACAACATACTCAATCTCATGTCGAATTACGCAACCTCTAGAGCGGACGGTGGTGCCGAGGCGGTAAAGACGCTTGGTTTGATGCCGTTGAAGCGGTGCTCTGCTGAGGACGCGGCGGAGGAGATGAATCCGAAGCTGTTTGGGGTGGCGATTGGTACGAAGCGAGCAAGAGAGGAAGGACGTGGAGCGGAGTATGATACGGTTTTGAGTCTTCATCCGTTCCACGCTGACGTGAAATCTGAACCGTTAGATTTCGAAAGACATAGAGAAAACAGAAGTACTTCGTGGCTAAATCACTGTCGTACAGCAAATGAGAGAGTGTGTAATTGACACACGATGTTGTAAGCTAGGTAACATTTTAGGTTAAGTTAGGAGCGTCGTAGAGAATCAGAGTCACTTAAGAACGGAGACGCACGTGTCAAATGCACGTGTCAAATGCACGTGTCAAATGTACGTGGTTAACCGATGGACTTTTCTCGCAGAAGTTTCTCAGAAGAAATCGATACTTTGTTGTCAATTTCCATCTCTTTCTTTTTATTATATTCTTCGGACTTGGAGTGTGGATTTGACTGCAAGGGAAATATACTAATTAATGATAATAGATTATCTTTAATATTTTGTTTTTAGCTATATAAAAGATATATAATGGTTTATGCAATATGAGGGACCAGGTATTTATATTTCTTTGTAATATCATGTAAGTTATTAACTTTAAAATGTATTGGAATAATCAATTTCCAATGTGACGGTCGAGTACAGTTTGGGACTTCATTTTCTCATTAATCAATTCCATAACATTTTTTAACTATATCCGTAGTTTGTTTTTGGATAATACTTTTAATTTTAATTAAAAATAAGTTATTTTTTGTTAGAGTTCCTTATTTCGATTTTTATTGCCGAATTTATTTTCCAGTCATTTAAACCGAAAATTATCGTTAACAAAATCAAATTATCATTAACCGGCAAACAACCTGTTTTTGTTGAAATAAGAAAAATAAACAAAGAATAAATGAAATATTTGGTTTTACAGTTTTAACATTAACCGGGAAATAACAATCTTTTAGAAATTATTTATTTAATAAATTTAAAATTTATATAAATAATTATTTTTTCCATAAAAAAAATGCTTAGTAAATGAAATGGTTAAAAAGTATGCATGAAGATATTTTAATATGGTTTTTTCTTTACTCTAAATTTGTAAGCCAAATTAATAAAGAGAAAAGAAAGAAAAAAGTAACTTAACTGGAAGGACATCGATGACTAGCAGCAGCTGAAACGTCTAAAATCATGATTTGAAGAGAGACCAAACAAGAAGATTCTACTCAAACAAAGTGTGGAGTTTTCCCAACAGAAAAAAAAAAAAAAAATGTACAATTGATTTTTCTGATTTCCAATTCATAAAAGCATGGTAGAAGTAGGTGAACTTTCTTGTTTGAATGAAGCTTTAATTGAAGACTACTATCATACTATAAACCCCACATGTTGGATTGAAATTTCTATCGGGTGGAAGACTTTTTTTTTTTTTTTTAAATTTAAAGCGCACCTTTTACGTCGAGTAGAAGACCTTTTTCATTCAAGTTCAGAGATTTCTCTCTACCACCAACGTAATCTTGTTTCAAATTATTTTACAATTTAAATATTTTATGTAAATATCATTATATAAATTTATTAAATTTTAAATTTTTGTATTTGATAAAGTATTTCAATTATTATAATCAAAAAAATTATTAATATTAATAAATTGTTTTATTTAATCTTAATTAATATTATTTTTTTCTTGTTAAAACCTCTTAAGATTTTTTCACCACGCATCAACAAGGTTTTTTGAATGACGTTTTTTTTGTTGACAATGTTAAACACGCTTATTACTTGTTGGTTGTTAAACACATACTATTACTTACGTTGACATTGATCAAATTATTTCGACAACGGGTTAGCCGATTGAGGTTAATTTTCAAAAATAGTATATATATATATATATATATATATATATATATATATATATATATATATATATATAAATATATATTTTTAAGTTTTTAATTAATTATTTAATGTCTCATAAATTAATTAATTAATTAATTATCATTTTTGTATATTAAATTATTCCATTACCATTATTAATTATAATTTAATGGGCAAATGTTTATAATTTAAGTTCTAACTTACATCATTAGAATGATGCAATACATAAACTATTTTATGCCTCAATTTTGACTAAAAAAATGGACCGGTGGATTAGATGTGGATCAAACCGGCCCATATGTCAACACTCACCTTGCCGCTCCTACATTAAGAAAAAGAATATAAATATTTTTCAAATTTTTATTTAAATAAAATATGAAAATCTTTAAGTTTAAGTATTTATATTACTTAGAAAAATAATAGAATTTTATTTTCATTTAAATTTATTTTTATCTAAATAATATATTTTTGTCATAAAACATTTCAAATCTTTTATAAAAAGGAATTATTCTATAAAAAAAATCATTTAAACGTACCTTAACAACAATCAATTTCAAAGTTTTTCTCTCGTTAGGATTATTTTAATATAATAATTTAATTACGGTCATCTTCATCGCAAGAGTCATTATAGGATATTAATTTTTTTTAGCAGTTCTCACTATGTCACGTTATTTTTAAGATTTCATGTTTAAATATAAGATTTTTTTGTAACATCCCACTTCAATATTATTTTCCTATAAACTTATCGAGAAGAGTTGCCTCTAAGATAAAAAAATAATTTTTGATTTTTGTAACCTAATTTCTTAAATGTTTTGTTATAGCAACAGTATAATAGATGAGTTTTATAAGATTCAGCTCTTAAATTTATGATCATAGATATAACTCCCATATCAGAGACATCCTAATAATTTATTCAAAACATATCTATATTTTCTCCATTCATTTATTTTCTATCCCTTTTTATATTATTATAATATGTGATAAAAAAAAAAAAAAAACTTTCGCAGGTAATGAAAAATATCATTTGTAATTCCAATTTAATTCTTAAGTTTATAAAAGTGGTATTCATACGCTCTTCACTAATTATAATCAAACTGTGTGACATATTTAATAATTAGTTAGAGTGCATCTGTATTAGAAATTGCTTAGCTTCTAATAGTTTATTTTTCAATAAAAATATTATTTCATATACGGTTTACTATAAATAACATTTTATATTGTGCTGTGGTTTAAAATGCCTTGTTGTCACATTGCAAGAGAATGAGAAATCAGGAACATCACACTCCGATGTTGATTAAGGGGGCATTTCTTCCTCACTTCGAAGATTTTTTCAACAATTCTAAATTTTTCAAAATTTTTAAAATAAACTTTTGATTTTTTTTCCTACTCACCGATTTGTACATTTAAAAAATATTTAAAAAAGATAATATTTAAAAAATTACTGAATTTCAAAATTCGTCTAAAAAATATATATATACACCGGATTTCCAAATCCGTAATAGCTAAACCAAATTACTTAATTCGATACTTGTGTGTAGAATGCTGGTAAAAAATTTAAAGGTCAATTCAATTGTTTTAAGTTAAAGGTTAATTCAGGTATTTTCAAAAAGTTTGGAGTTTTTGTAGAAAAGTTGGAGGTGCGGGAAAGAAACACCCTAATGGGGATTGGACCGTGCTTGATACATAATGTTTGTCAATACATTTTTGGATTGGTTTAATTACCTTTCAGGCCCAATTCATTTCCCTTTTTAACTAAATTCAAACTTATTCTGCCACGTTATGAGATTAGTTTTTTTTCATTACAACTAATCCCTGTTGCCATATCAATACATTTTGTGATACTCGGAAAAAAAGTATCGGTATAAATATAAGTAAAATCGAAAAAAGAATATTAAAATCATAGTTATTTAATAAAAAATAGAAGTATAAACACAAGTATTAGATTTTTAATTTTTGAAAATTCTAAAAAAATTAAACTATCATTTAAAGAGTACTTTTGTAAATATATTTTAATACATAATGTTGATTAAAAAAATCAAATGATTACATTCAATTGGATAATTAAATAAAGAATAAAAGTGGATTTTAGGTGATAAAAAAAAAATCGAAATACACATCCTTCTTCAAATAGTGATTTACATCGAATATCTATGATGTTCTCAAGAGTTCTCAAGAGTTCTCCATTGACACACTCAAGAATTTCACCTACATTTTGTTGTGTAGTTAAATATTTATGGCTGATCCTTAAAGTGTGTTACATTTTATAAAGAGGAATGGTCACAAGGAAAAGTGAACAAATTGTTCTTTTCCACATGTTAAAGCTCACATGGAATTCGAGTTTCAAGTTATATCCATTTTTGCACTTTTTTTTTGGTGTGAATTATACTTTATTACATTAATTTTAACCTTTCTAACAATTTTTATTTAATTAATTATTGTAA
>Ga0214542_1005691_pt1 | contig 23465 bp, 10 predicted proteins | sample CNSS1metaG_FD_160096 | JGI IMG/M metagenome (GOLD analysis project Ga0214542, IMG submission 160096) | Root nodule microbial communities from cowpea collected in UCLA plant growth center, Los Angeles, California, USA - CNSS1 | ecosystem: Host-associated > Plants > Roots > Nodule | place: USA...
ACATTCATAACAGCACTCAAAACTCAATCATTCACGAAACCAACACCAAACAGCCACAAACATCTCAAATAGAGGGTTCTAGCTTCCCTTACCTGGACGAATGCTAGCGGAAGGTACAAGCGCACATTAGAGGATTACTACAGATCCAAGAACTGATTTGGAAGTTGGAATACTGACACTAGAACAGAAACGAGATTACTAAAAGAGCTCTAGTTGGAACTGCAACAACAGAGCTAGAAAAGAGGAAGTATTAGTTGGGGATTGACTTACGTGTAATAAATGGAGTTCTCCTAACTCAACGATGAATTGGAGCCAAACCCTAGCAGAGTTATGTTGGAGGGAGAAGAGAGAGTAAGACTGCTATTTTTCTGATAGGTGCAGAAAATGAGAGGAATAAGGCTGGTTTAGGGGTTTTGGGTACCCTCTGGGTCAGCCCTTAGGCCCAAAAGTTAAGGCCAAGCCCTTTAACATAGTACCAGAAAAGTGGGTCTTACATTTTTACTTTAGGCCATGGTTTTTTGTGCATTGTCTAAAGTCATTTTTGCTGTACTCCTTGATATCCTCCTTTTCTTGAGTTCTCTTTTAACGAAAACTAAAAGGTTGTCTCTTCTCTTACATACAAGCGCTATATTGAAAATCTAATACTAGATACAAAATAAATAACTGACAATCAGCAAATTTTTATTGAAATATAATATTTGCAAAACTTATATTCAAATTTTTTCTTCCATAAACAGAAAAAACACTAACACGTCAATAACTATGAATTTTGCACCATAGAAAAGTAAATTAATAATCAAAATTCAAAATCTCATAACCTAAACCTAACTTTCCTCATTCAGTCACACGTTCCTTTTCTTCTTACTATCTTCCTCTCACCCTTTGTCTCACCCTCTGTCAACTACAGATACAACATTACTTTTTTCACTCCATAGTCTTCTTCTTGACTACAATGGCTCTTTTCTCTATCTTCAATAATGACAACGGTATATATTTTCATCATTTTTTAAGTTCTTTTGTATAGCTTTTCTTTTTTGTCGAATCTTTTCTTCTTCTTCTTCAATCTTTTTATTTTCCTTTTGTTTCCGGCTAAAATTTTGTTTAAGAAGTTAAAGTGCTTGATTTTTCTTTACATCATATAACCCACTGTATCTATTTTTCATCATATTCAACTTATTATTCTTTTGTGGTTTTTTTTGTGTTTTTTTTCTTTATCTTTTTGTTTTGGGTTATGATTTTGTTTTTAAGCAATTAAAGTTTTGTTTCCAACAAAAGTAGTAATATACTATGTATGAACAATATTGGTATATTTTTTACTTTAATTTATTTTAGCAATAAGAACAATGCAGTAACAAATGTATATCTTTTATAATAAATTTATTTATTTTTTACTTCAGATGGAAATCAATTAATTATATACCTAATAGATCACATGACCCTGAAAATAGAGAACTATTATCTGGGTTAAGTTGTGGTAAGTTGTCTTCGTTAATTCATATATTAGTACTTTTAGATAGGGTTAACTATGTTTTTGGTCCCTAAACTATTAAGCGGTTTTGATTTTGATCCCTCTTTTAAAGTTTGTTCTATTTAGGTCCTCGTCCTTTTAAAATTTATGGAATTAGACCTCAAAAGTTGACGCCATTAGCTTTTTTTAGACGTGGCAAATAGAGTACCACGTCATCCGTTCACTTTTAGACATGTGTCAATGTTTAGATTACATATATTAGTGTTTTTATTTATTTATTTTAATTTGTACGCTTCTCCTTCTTTGTTTTTGTTTTTTTCTACTCATCTCCCACAAACTCCATCCAGACTCAAACCCAAGTGTCCCCACCTCCTCCTTCTTCATTTTCAATACAAGAGCATTCTTCTTCCTCCCACCATAGATGCTCCTGTTTCTGATAAGCTCGAAATGGCGTCATTTGCTTTTTTGTTGCAACTAGGATTGACGACGTTCACTTCTTCTTGTTGGTGTGTTTCAGATCACCATGAGAGTCCAGCGAAGCTATGTTGTTCACCGTTGCGTCGTTTATCGAGGTTGTCATTGACGACCATATTTTCTTCCTTTGACGTGAATTGCAAGAGGTTTCCCTTCCTTTTTTACCCTGCACCAAGCACAACCTAACCACAACATTTTCTAACATCAACGCGATTAAGAGAGGTTGCTGGAGTGTGACATCGGTATAAACGTCACCTACATTGCTGCTTTTCCTTTTCTTCACCAACACATGCGATTAGGGTTTTGGTTGGGTTTTGTGAGTGTTGAGTGTGTTTATAGTGACTGTTGGAATATATATATTTTTTAAATCAGACTTGCAGAAGAAAACGAGTGGTAACAGGTTCTCTGATTGTGTCTACGAGTGAAGAAAATTGAAAATTAAGCAGAGTGGAAAATGAGGTTCTCTGATTCTTTGGATTCTTTGTAATTTTCTGTTAATTTCCATGGGTTCTCTGTAATTTTTTGTTCCAAATAATATTTAGGTTGGAATTTTTGATAGTTGGAAAATGAAGTTAAAGTTGAGTGGAAAATAATGGAAATACCGAGTTTTTTTATCCTTTTCCCCGTGTCATTTTTCATCAACCCTTCAAAATAGTTCAAAAAGTTAAAACCGAAGTAATTAAAGTGATTTTACGTTTTCTGTGAATTTGATGTTTGAAATCCCTTAATCTGTGATTTTATGGATTTTTATACTTGGAAGAAGAAGTTAAAGTTGAGTCGAAGCTAATTGAATGGTTGGATCGAAAATGTTGTGAGGTTGATAATGGAGAATAGATGTTAAAGGTGGAAATGGAAAAGGGATTTTGATTGTTGTTTTGGCTATCTGTTTGGATAATGAAGATGTTCGTTAATAAAGAAGAAGATCATGAAGTTGGAGAATGAAGAAGTTCACCAACAAAGAAGAAAGATGATGAAGAGGAAATTTAATTTAATTTTTTAAATTAAATAATTTGTTATGTGTCATAAATGAGCAGCTGACATAGTATTCCATTTGGCACGTCTAAAAATCACTTAATAGTTTAGGGACCAAAAACATAGTTAATGCTTTTAGATAATATATCTCCTTGCTAATTCCATGTTGATGTCAAACAGGGGGAGATGTTTGAAATAACATGTGATGTTAATCCATACATAACAACTATAAACATAGTTATTTCTCGTAACAGTTTAATGTTATTATTTTTCACAACGGTTAAATAACCATTTTTCACTAATATTAATAAAAATATTAATAAATGTATTTAATATTAAATATTTCATTTTGAATATTAATAATTAAATAATACTTTATATCAAATTAGAGACTTTAAATGTACGGACAAACAATTAAAAGTTTTCGTCGAAATTCTTAATTTAGATGTTTTCTGTATTTTATTTATAAAAAATTCTTACCTACCAGTAATTTATTTAATATTAAGAATTCCTATTAATATTAAAAGTGTTTTAAAATGCCATTTTAAAATACTCTTGATATTGTTAATTAAACAAAATCGTAGAACCTAATTTCATCAATTATTTTTAATTTATTTCATTATTTTACATTTAATATTGATTTATTAAAAAGTGATTTCCCATTTAAAATACTTTAATTGATGTTTATAAATTTAAAAATAAAAAATTTACTTTAATTGATTAAAAACTTTTCAGAACAAACATAATTTTTAAGTTAGATTCTTGAAGAAAACTGCAAAACATACACAATTTGTTTTACAATTATCCTAACATTGATTATAAATAACTTTTTACTTTAAACCAAATGATGTCAGAAAGAATATCAATGACTTTTAACTTTTTAGAATATAGATAAGGGTCTTTTCTATGACATTGGTTAAGAATAATTAATATACATTAGATCCTACAAAAATACATAGTTAAGTGTGATATTAAATAAAATTTGACATAATAATCATTATTAATGCAATTTTATTTTCTTTAAAAAACAAAAAATGTTATAAATATTGTATATGTGTATTTAATATTTTATTAATATTCACAAATAAAAGTCAAAAATTAATTAAATAATAAAATAACTATATTTAAATGTTGCTAAAAATTAAATTTAATTAAATATAAGAAAGTTTAAATTGATAGGAAAAACAAAAAAAGATAGTATTAAACATCTAAAAATTAAAAAAAAAACAACATAAGAAAGTACAAATTAACAGAAAAACCAACAAAAAAATTAGTGTTAAACATCTAAAATGTTACAAAAAAAGAAAGAACAATTAAATTGTTAATTTGAGACTTAATTGACTTTTTTTTTCCTTTTAGTAGAAATCTTAAAAATTTCAAAGTCATTGTTTTTGTTATGAAATGTATAGATGTCCATTGAGTTGCTAGCAGTACCTATGATTGATTGCTATTGATGTTATCATTAGTGTTGTAACCAGTGAGTTATATCACTTAGGTTGTCTTTTGTATCTATAAATAGGGACTTCTCCTATTGATAATTACACACAGAAAATCTGTCTCTACTCTCTATGCTCTTTCTCTCCTTTATTTTATAACACGTTATCAACACGAAGGCTATCCAACCGAGTTAGTGGAAATGTTTTCTCTTTAAGGACAATGGTCTATGTACTTCAATCCAGGCTCTTTCTAACCCTTTCCTTATTGACAATTTTGTTTTATATTTTATTTTTTATGATAAAAATTTATTTGACTTTATCAAGTTTCATCTGTCTTATTATTATTATTTTTATTGTGATGTTGATTATTTTAATTATTATCTATATTAGTTTTATAGTTTCATAAATAAAATTTGATTTTATCAATATTTTATGAGCTAGTTTTTTTTTTAAAAAAATTCAAACCTTACAAAATTTGAATTTATGACTTTTGATATTATAAGAAAAAAATTACTTATATTCTTGAGTATTAGAGACTGAAATACATCTAGATGCAATGAGTCTTGATGATGCTCTAAAAGAAAGGGAAGAAAGAAATAAAGCATCTGAGCAATAATTTTCTGTTATAACAATAATATTGTGAAAAAAATTATTTCACAAATATTCTCAAATTATTTATGCCTTCTTATGGCTAAACAAAACACAGAGTTTTTGATGAAAAATCATGAGATCAAATTGATTATGCTTCATTCCAGAAGTAAATGGAGCAACATCCATGAGACTAAATTGGTTATGCTTCATTCCCAGAAGTGAATGCAGCAACATCTGATCCATATTTTTGTGATCATAAAGGAAATTTCAAAGAGAAATATTTTCATCAGAAGTGAAACAATAGTATGAAAATCAGAAAAGAAGAAGATGAAAAAAATGACAAATAATATGAAAATATAATTTATCACTATGGTGGTAAAGACCATTTGGGTCATACTTGTCTTACATAAAAGCATCATAAAAAACAGGAATAAGAACATAGAAACACACTTTGTGTTTATAAAAAATATGGATGTCGCTCATCTTGATATTGTTTTTCTTAGATAAACTAAATGGAAGTATTAAGAACTTTATTTTATAAAATTGCAGAAGAAGTTTTTATGTGATAGGACAAAATATAGTCTTATATATTAAATTATTTTTATTATAATTTAATTGAAGGTGAATTCTCTATGGCATTATTATTATATAAAATATGCATGTTTGATGTTGGTTATCTATAAGTAAGAATCAATTTTTTTTTTATATTATGAGATGTATATGTGAAATGAGTTTATAATGAACATTTATTATCATATATAGTAATTGTTATAAAAGTATGAATGTATAATATTGATAATTTCTAATATTGGATGATGACACATGAATAACATTATTAAACTTGAATTGGTATTATGTAGGGAATATGCATGATAATTGAAAAGTCTTTCCTAAAAAAAATATATACATAATGTCCCATGATAGAAATAGAAATGTTGAATTTCATTAATTGCATATTTTTAATGTTGAATACAAAAAAGTCATCATTTGTGCATTTACATGCACAAATTAAATGAAAAAAAGGATTTGTAGTGCATTAATTAATTGAAATTGAATTAGAGGATGTAACTGAATTTGTATAGTAAATTGATGTAACAAGGAGTAATGAAATAACTTTTAAATAAAAGTAAATAAAATGGACCATGCATTTTTTGGTGCAGAAAATTTAGGTTTTGGAAGGTAATAAATTTGAACTTGATTAGTATTAAAATATAATAGGTAAATTAAGATTGCATTAAATGATATATTAAAATAAAATACATTTTTTTTTGTAAGAATGTGAAGAGTTTTGATATGGATTTGTGGTTCTAATTTTATTATAATATACATATATAAAGATTCAAAGATTTTGTATATGATATTTTATACTTTTAGTTTTATTTGATATTATTTGATAATTTATGACTTGCGAAGTTGATTAATTTTGGACGGTACCTGTAACAAATTGAGGTTATTAATGGATTAGCTGTGAGTACTACACTAAGGCAGTGAAAATACACTCATGATAATCGATTAGGTAAATTCCTAATCCATTAATGACAGTAGAGAACTCTGTATAAAAGTTGTTTTCTGAAATCTATTTTAGTTAGAGAGAAAATTTACAAATCACTGAAATTCATTCTGAGAAACAGCCCTCTGAGAGACACAGAGTTCTTGAGCATTCTGGAAGATCATTCAAGTGAAGATTCAAGGAGATTGATGGTTGATTCTACCTTGATGGGTCTAGCTTGAATCTAGGAGCAAATTGACAAATCTGCACAACATAGGTGTATTCGTTTCTTGTTTATTTTGATTGTATCTCTGATTACAGTTGCTTCATTGTGTGAAATGTAGGCCTAGGTGCAATTGTGTGGATGCATTGCTCCTAGGGGGAGTTCTTGATTGGTAGATCAAGTTCTTGGGTTTTAGGTTCTAGAATTATATAGGTGTTCTTGTAATTTTTGGATCCTAATTGTATTAGTGGAATCCTCCTAAGTGGGTTTACTTAGGAGAAGACTGGACGTAGATTCTTTTTTATTCGAACCAGTATAAACTGTTATGTCTTGGTTTTTCTCTTCTCTTACAATCTTTCTTAATTGCCTTAAACAGTCCATTAACACAGAACTGCGAAATTGATTAATTGGGTTATAAAACTTAAAGACTCTTTCAAGATTCAACTTAAACAAGTGAAAGACTCATTAATCAATTCAGATCCCTTTCTGGGTTGAGCTATTAGACATATCTGTTTTTTAACACATAGTAAATCCCTAGCTCTAATTCCCAGCTAGCCCATCTCTCCGTTTCGGGTGTTAGCAGCATTACCTGTATCTTCAACTGCTCCCGTGTAAAGAATTACACGATCATGCCAAGCACAAATAGAAAGGGTGAGCTCGACAATATAAGAAATCACATAAATTAAATAATATAAAACACCCAATTATATTATCATAATTAGACCTTGGTTACATTCTCAATACTTCCAAGGCTTTTCAAGCTCCAACATAACAACAAAGTTAGCCATGGACTTAGGATTTATGATGCTCACACGAACCTGCTCGCTCGTGGTCATGCCTCTACGAACCTCCTCGCTTGTAGTCCTACTCTACGGACCTGCCCGCCCGTAGTCCAACACATGTGATCCACTAGCTACGTACCTGCCCGCACGCAGCATCTCTCAACTGTGAGCACGGATCATACGAACCTACCTCGCTCGTATCCCCACAGGAGAGTAAGTATGTATGAACCTCCCCGCTCATACCATCACATGTCAACCACCATCCATGAACCTACCCGCTCCTGGCTCAGCATCTCCTGATCCACGTTCTCATCAATGCGTACAAATAATACACACAAACTACATTAAACTCGCTTGGGCTAGAAGCCTTAGCTTAAGCGACCAGGCCTGTCTCGCTTAGGCTAAGTTTTTTCGCCTGAGCGAGCGTGCTAACCTGGTTTATCTGCGAAGTCTCGCTTAGGCGAGTCTCTCCTCGCCTGGGCGAGATCACCCTTCGCCTAACACCAAAAACTCTCGCCTAGGCGACGAGTTAAGCACAACACAAAGTAAAACAAGAGGTCTTGCTTAAGCGATAACCTCTTGCCTGGGCGAAAAGCCTTATCGCCCAAACATCAACCTCCTTGCCTACGTGAGGTGCCCAAAATAGGGTCTCACAACCCTCGATTTCTCGCTTAGGCGAGACGTACGCGCCTAAGCGAGATAACAAGTCGCCCAAAAACCTGGGCACTCTGCCTAAGCGAGTAGCTCGAGCATAAACATGACCACGACTCTGCAACTCTCGCCTGAGCGAGATTAGCAGATTGGTTCACTGTTACGCACACACAAACACACAAACCATGCCAAAACCTCATCTCAAAATTGACAAACAATCCCTTCCATCATTCCAGTATTACGAACCTGTTTTAGACCCAAAATTTGACCCCCCAAATAATGCAATTGAACCATAATCACATACAGTACCAAAAACCCCATTATTTTCATATACTCTTATAACAGAATGCTTATACAACATACATCAGTCAAGGTTCAACCCAATCACATAGAGCATGAAAATTACATGGCAAGGATAAAACTCATTGAGTACAAATGGATTTTTGCGCAAAACAATATTATAAAGAATGATAATTATAAGAAAATCCCTGAAGGATTTAATTTACCCAACAATGTAAATTCTAAAATGGATTATTCAATAAAATTGACCAAGTCCCTTTTATGTATTGAAGCAATCAAGATGTATAATTGTCCTTGTAAGTACTTGTTAAAAGAAAGGTACTTATCATTGTATTTATGTGAAAATATCGAAAAATGAATTTGTCATAATTATTGTTTATGCATATAACATAAACATTGTTAGAACTCCTAATGAGTTCACAAAGGCAATTAATTGCTTAAAGAAAGAATTTGAGATGAAAGATTTTGGAAGTACAAAGTTTTGTTTAAGATTACAAATTGAGTATTTAAATACAAGTGTTTTTGTACATCAAGAGGTTTATATAATGAAGGTGCTTAAAAAGTTCTATATGGACAAGTTATACATTTTTACACTTCAATTGTGAGGTTGTTCGATGTTGATAAATGTCCTTTTATACCTAACAATGATGAAGAACTTCTTGGTTAAGAAATACTATATTTTTAATGTTATAAGAGCACTAATGTTATAAATTTGTTAAGCAAGATATAATTATTCACCTACAATAAGACATTGAATTAGTGTAAAACATATATTTTGTTACCTTAAGGGTACTTTGAATATAGCCTTATTTTCTCCAAATGATTCAAAATCAAATGAGTTATGTAGATTCAAGTTATTTATCTGATCCTCACAACAATTGATCACAAACAAGATATTTCTTCACAAGTTTGGGCTCCGACATCTTAAAGATGAAAGTTTACATGAGGGGGAGAAATAGAAGATGTGATGAATAATATTATCGAAGAATGAAGAATGATGTGCTCTTTTTCCTTAACTAGGTTTTTATCCCAAAGGGTTTTTCCTAGTAAGGTTTTAACGAGGCACGTTCTCTGATCAATGGACACCTAAGGGGGAGTGTTATGAAACGTATAGATGTTCATTGAGTTGCTAGCAGTTACCTATGATTGATTGCTATTGATGTTATCATTAGTATTGTAACCATTGAGTTATATCCCTTGGGTTGTCTTTTGTATCTATAAATAGGGACTTCTCCTATTGATAATTACACACAAAAAATCAGTCTCTACTCTCTATTATCTTTCTCTCCTTTATTTTATAACAGTTTTGTAATAGTAAATTGTTGTCTAAAAATTTAAAAGGATATTTTTGTCTTTATAAAATTTATTATGTGCATTTATACTATTTTAATTACTATATTTAATTATTTCAGCTTTCAATATAAAAATGATGATACCAAAGTACATTTATTATTCCTTAACTAGTGCACTAGTCAACATTTTCCTATAAATAATAGCTATACTACTATCCTTGAATTCAAAACTTCTCACTTTCTCCATAACTAAATGTTTCTTAGCAATTAATATTTTGATCTCTCCATGCACCACCAAATATAAATTCACTATCTACAGGTTCGAAATCAACTATTCTACCAAATCCATGGATACAAAGCACATTAAATATTTCTCCAACCTAATTAATTTAATGTATTATATAACTTATAATTATTATTTATTCATTTATAATTTAACATATCTTTCCAAAACCTCTCAATTTGCCATGGTTCTCATCATCTACCATGTGCATTTTTCAAAAGGTAAGAACCGTATCTCTGCACAAATAAGATTTCAATTTCTTTTTCCTTTTGGTTTCAGGGCTTTTAATCATGAAAACCTTTTTACACCTTCATATCACCAACATAACAGGTTCTCTAATGGCTTTTAGCTTACTACGTGCACTTTTGTTGTAAGGTTCACTTTCTTTTCTGTCTAATTTTAAGGACTTATCCTAAATCTATTGGGCCTAAGGGCTGGTCCATAGGGTGTCCAAGACCCTAAGCTGCCCTAACCATCTCATTCTCTTCACTTTTCAGAAAACAGCCACCTTACTCCTCTTCTCTGAACTTCTCTAGTGCTTTGTTAGGGTTTAGCCACTGATTCTCTTTAAGCTAGGTCAAACCAGTTTTCTATTCCACGTAAGTTAGTTTTAAGCTCATGCTCTTTCTCCATTCAGTTTATTCTTCATGGTTCCAACTAGGGTTTGTCTGGGTGAACTCATTTTAAACTCGTTCCCCTATTTTCCAGCTTCAAATATGTTCTTAGAGCTACCCGTGCTCAACTGTTTGAGAGTCCGAGACCTTGGCTAGCATTTCCTAGGTAAGGGAAGCTATATAAGACCCATGAAATTTAAATAATTAAATAAATAATTATTTAATAAATACGGGTAGGGGACCCTTTATGGCGTTTAATGGAGATTGTTATGATGTGGAAAAGTATTAGCTCAAATGGTTGAGAGTACTTGATTGTGTGAGAGGATTTAGGTTTGAGTACTATGTATGCCATTTACGTATTATTTAATTGTTATTATTCTAATTATGTGCATGACTATGTTGAGTGGTAATAAAACCTTATAATTATAAGAGTTATCACGAAATATAAATTGGTTGAGTGGTTGTGCATTAGGATGACATTGGTTTTGTTATGAGTTCAAACCTTGGTAGAACCAAAGTAAACTTTCTTTTTGCTAAAATTAGTTTTGGCTTGAATGTGAAAGGGCAGAGGAAATCCTAGCTGAATGGTCAGCCAAGTAAGGGCTAAAAAACCATCTCATAATTGTGCTTGAATGGCAATTACCACCATCAATGAGATAATTTTCGTTTTTGGCCATTAATCACCCTTAATACCTAATTAAAAAGTGAATTAAGGGAGAGAAAGAGGGTTTCTGAGGCTGCCATTAGAGAGGACCTTGTGAGGAGCGAAATTCCAGAGAGAAAATTGTGATTCTAGTGTGAAAAGAAGAGTTTTTTTGGAAGGAATCAAAGGGAAGGCATTGGTGCTCAAGTGAAGACTCATAATTCAAACTCTAAGCAAAGGAAATTCCAGGTGAGGGGAGTTTTATCGTTATTTGTATTCTGGGTGAATAATGGCATGATCTATAGGATGAATTGCATGAGTATTATCTGTTTCTGCATGAACTATTGTGTTTTTGGAAAAATTCCAGAAACTGCCTGGCGGGCTATGCATAGCCGCTAGGTGACTCATTTGATTTTCGTGTTTCTGGGTTCCTGTGAGAGGAACCGCCTAGCGGTACATTCTCGACCTCCAGGCGATGCATAGAATTTTTACCCAATTATGGGTTTTTGGATGTAGGGCCTGGCGGTATTGACTGAACCTCCAGGCGACGCGAGCTAATTGGTCATTCTTTTGGTGTTTTCTGGGTGCTGGGTTGAATCTGATCGGAGGGAAAGTTAACCTTACTCTCTAAAGGTTGGGTGTGATGTCAAACAGTGGGAATATTAATGTATTTTCGGGCATAGTCGAATGAAATAGTGTAAGGAGGCTTTAAGATTAATGAATTGCGAATTGTTGCTTAGGGAATCAATTAGCGGAAATTAAATTTGGGTAATTTGGTATTATCAAATGGAAAGAGTAGTATAAATTGGATTGTTAAATAATGGGAAAGCAAAATTGTATTGGAGGAATTGTTGGAGAGAAGAGCTGTGCTGGTGCTGAAAATCGGGGAAAAACTGCTTAGAACAGTATGCACCGCCTAGCGGCACGGGGCTGGCCGCTAGGCGCCATATCAGAGATGTGAGGGGTGCTCTAGTTTGCGAAAAATGTTGTTTTTCGTACTTTTTGTGCAACAACAACCGCCTGACGGTAGTACAGTCCCGCCAGGCGCCACCTTCCACTTCTGGGCGCTAAGCGCCACCACTCTTTTCTGGTTTTTGAAGTTTTCATAAAATTGCATTTCCCGGTTTGTTAACCGTACGATTTAGGTGAAATTTTGACAGGTGGTCCATAACATATGATTCTTCACTTTGAACGGTGGAGATTTTATTTGGAGGTCAGTAGCTAGAGATATACGTTACTCAATATTGCTAATTTTGAGTCTTTAAAATGCATGAATAACCTCTTGATAATTACTAGTAACTTCTAATGAAGCATGATTGGGTTATGTGGTAAGTCTCTATTAATTTGAATGCTCCTTTGGATTAGTCACATGTGGAGAATTGGTTATTGGTGAATGCATGTGTGACATTATTAATTTGCATTGGTGCCAGGATCATGTGCTTAAATTGTTAGAATGTTGCTGCTTATACTTGTTTGAGCATGCGTTATTCATAAGTTAGAATTCAATGCTAGCATGGGTTTAAAGGGGAATAATATATACGAAATGTGAATGGATTGATTTTACTTTGTTCTGGGTGCTTAAAAAACTAGTACTACGCAAGTACTGGTGTAGCGCCTAGTGGTGGTGTTTGACCGCCAGGCGATAGCTACAAAAACCAGTAGATAATTGAAGCGTGTAGCGCTTGGCGATAAGTGTTTTCCCACCATGCGATACTTGTAGAAACAATAGCATCAGAGGCACTTGGCGCCTAGCGTCATGTGTCCCCCGCCAGGCGGTCTGAAAGCCTTTGCGCTTGGCGACTCGTGTGGAGCGCCAAGCGATTTTTTTTTATGAAGCAGACATTGTGTTTTGCTTCCGTTGGATGTGCGTGGTCTACGAGACTTTGGGCGATATCTCAAGGGTCAGATGCTGGAGTATTCCTGGAGTTGTGGCTCAGGATGGAGGGTAATACGAGCATTCTTTGAGTTGTGCCTCCGAATAGCGAGTGTTTCCGCATGTGTTCTACATGTGGTGGCTTGTAGGTTGGACAACAACGATAGCTTGAGATTATCAACCAAAGACGTAGAACATGGATTACATGATGGTGGCCATGTGTGATGAGACGAAAGGATGGAGTTCCTTTAATATGTGTGCTTTGGTTATATAAATTGTTGCATATGTTTATATTCCTTTAGGTCACCCTATCTGCGTGTGTTTGGCGATGATCGTGTACGTGGTACACGAGAGCAAATGATGTTGCAGGTGGTACTGTTGGAGCGTAGAGCCGAAGCGTGGGCTAGTTGGGAAACTTTATGGCAGCATTTTATCATTTTTATGAGTTTTAAGGATTTTCTTGTAATTATTTGAATTACAGAACTTGGCTTTATAATGAGACTGAGTTGATAATGTATTATGTTTAATAAATATTTGGATTGGATTTGTTTTTATCAGTGTAATAAAGTTTTAAATTCCAACGGTTTTTGGGAAACGATTTAAAATAAATGAAGTATTATTATTATGTTTTTGTTTTATTATTTAAATTCATAATATCCAGACGGGATGTTACATTTGGTATCAGAGCAATGGTTTTCAAAAGATTTTTGGGGTCTATGGGGAGTGAGCTTATCGTATTCCGCTTACGAGTTAGTGTGTTAATTCTTTTATGTTAAACCTTTTGTTTGCATAGTCATGAATTAAGTTGTGTGGTTTAATCCAGCTGAAATGTGGCGTGCACAAGCTTTGGCAAACAGGAGAAGGAGGGATAATACTGGGGCTGATGAGATTGCACATGCGATTCATCGGATGGTGGACGCGATGCAGCCTAGTGCAGTGCAACCTAGAGCCATAGTTGCACCTACTCGTCCTGTGACTATGGAAGATTTCATGAGGCACAGGCCAACTAAATTCACTAGCAGGGCCATTCCGGACGAGGCAGATGCATGATTGAGGGAGTGTGAAAAGATATGTCGAGCGCTTGGGTGCACTGATGCACAGAAGTTGACCTTCGTCACATTCCTTCTTGTGGCAGATGCTGAGTACTGGTGGGTGGGGATGCAGCAGCTGATGCAAACCCGCGAAGAGCGAGTAACTTAGGCTAACTTCAGGACATGATTCTTGGAGAAATACTTCCCAAACAATGCCATATATGAGAGGGAAGCGGAGTTCCTTACTTTGCAGTAGGGGACTATGACGGTGCAAGCCTATACTGACAGATTTGAGTACTTAGCGAGGTTCTACTCGCAGACTATCAATGAAGAATGGCGTTGTAGAAAATTCTAGGGCAGTCTGAGCCATGAGTTGCGTCGATTCCTCGTACCCTTGAGGATTCGAGAGTTCCTTGTATTGGTGGAATAAGCAAAGATGGTGGAACAACTAGAAAGGGACCCAAGTCGGGTCATGAGGGCACTTCCTAACAACAGTGGCATCGGCGAAGAATGACAAGAGAAACCCTACACCAGACCTCAACGTGAAGGACGGGGGACAATGAAGTGTTTCGAGTGCGTGGGAGACCATTTTCGGCGAGTTTGTCCGGAACTTTCGAGACCAAAGCCGGAAGAGAAGAAGTGTTAGAATTGTCGCAAGCCAGGTCATTACGCGAAATCTTACCCTGAACGGGGAGGAGTCTGAAGTGCCACGACAACAATAAGGTAAAGTCTGAATTGATTGTTTTTGGAGTAGTAAAGCATGTTATGTTAGTTTGTGTGATGTATGCTCGAAATTTGTTCATACTTTTAAAACTAGGTTGTACTTTTACTCAGAAGACTAGGGAGAGTCGAGTAAAAAATTATATGTTTAACTTTGAATAAAAAGTTCATATATTTCAGACTCTCTATCTTAATTATTAATATAACTACTATTATTATTATCATAACTATAATTCTATCAAATAATCATATTTAATTTTAACATTTTTTTTAAATTTTAATGTTAATATATTAATTTTAATTTATTATCATAACTATTGTTATATTTAGTTCAATTTATTTCTTTAGTTATTAATTCATTTTTTTAATCTTTAATATTAATATTTTTACTACTACTATTATTAATGTAATCATTAGTTATATTGTATTAAAAAACATTTCTTTAATTATTATTACTACTATTATTATTATTCAATCAATCATTATATATTTTAATCAATTATTATTATTATTATTATTATTAATATTGATATTATTTAAAATTATTATTTGAATGTAATATTAAATTAATTTTTAATCATGATGATGTCAAGTTGTTTTAACCATAGAGCTGTTATAAATTATTATTTTTAAATATAATATGTAAATATTTATTAATAATTAGAAACAATGATTTTTAATAGTTAATATTCATATCAATACTTCATTTACGATATTTATTAATCTACTGTACGTATAAGAAAACAATGTATAATTGAAAAGACTTCGTTTACGATATTTACTAATCTACTGTACATATAAGAAAACAATATTAACGAAGGATTATCTTGTTCTTTTTTAAGATTATTGAATATGGTGTGAGTTGATTAAGAAAGCTAAGTAAAATACTCACTGGACATTAAGATAGTAAGCTATCTAGATGTGAAGGTTCCTTTCACAAAGCTCAAGAGAAGAAGATGATGGATTTATTCAAAACAAAAAGGAAATGGAAATCACATAAACCATAGAAAACCAAGAACAATTAAAGGAAGAAGAAAACATAAAATGGAAAGGAAAAGAATGGTACAAATGTGAGAAATACGCCACTACAAGGTTAGGCTAGAAGCCATGGCAACCTTGAAGATGAATGGATGTGTGTCGCCACTTGCTATGCAAGATAAGGCTTAAAAGTATTCACTCCCTAGGGAGGAAACTCTCACAAATGGTTGAGAGACAAGAGTGTTTTTACTTCAAAATGTTCAACCATTTTACATGTCTAGGAGCACCCCTTATATAGAAGAGTTCAGGGGCCTCTAAGCAAATAAAAGATACCTAAGGATGTCTCTACAAAAACCTAACCCTAGCTTCTAGAAACTACGTCAAATAAGGTTACAAAAGGAGACAAAGAAGGTGTCTCATATGTCTCCAAAAAGTGACCAAAGTGTGCTAAAAACAAAGGAGACCAAAGGTACATAGGTACACTTGCTTCATGCCTTTTACTTTATGCTTTATGCCTTTGCTTTACTCTCTCCTCCACATCATTTATGCTCCCCAATCACCATGCGCCACCTAGCATTGCTTTCTTACTCCTAATTATCCTACAAAGCAAATAAATATAGATTAGCATGTTGACTTAAGTTAAGTCAACTATAGTCAACTAGTCAAACCTAATCAAAGGTCAACAAGTCAACTAAAGTTTATTCAACTAAGTCAACTTTGGGAATCAAAAATAACAAACACAAATGAAAGGGATGAAGGATTAATGAACTTCCTTTCTAAACATGCTTAGTCTTCTTAAGCATGTGCCTCCATCCTTGGTTGGGGTCAATCCTTCATCAAATGTATAATTGAAAAGACTGAACTATCCATTGTTACTTCGTTGATATTTGTCCATTTCAATAGTTTTTTTTTGTCATTTTGATGTGGTTTTTTTACCTTTTATACTTTTTGTTTTGAATTTTACCTTTTAAATTTTTTTTAATCTGACAGAACAATGAAATTTCGAAACAATATATAGGTTCTTCTTTGCAGTTTTTGTTTGTGATGGTTTTAAATTTTTTTCCTACTGTTTTGTTTGACGGGAGTACTGTGTATATGTATATGGTATATGTTGTTGGGAAATAAATAAAAGCACACAGGATATTTAACGTTGTTCGGACGTAGTTCGGCACCTCAAAGCCTACATCCACAAACTCAACAATAAGTATTATCACCCAAGTACAATTTTTCTGGCAAAAATTACAAACCTTCTTACAATTTTTTATGGACCAAAATTGCAAACCCCTCATAGTGCAATTTTTGTAGACCAAAATTGCAAACCCTACAGAGTGCAATTTTTCTAGCAAAAATTGCAAACTTTCCAATGACACACAACTACCCAAGTCCCCTCATACACCCAAGAGACCTATTGAGTTTCGGTCACAACTCCAAAACCAACTCTTTACTTTTATAGTATTTTTTTGCTACTCTTTTCTTCATATTACTCGATGTGGGACTTTGGTGAATACCCACTTGAGAACCAACACTAGGTTTATATAAGGAATGGTGATGGTTCAAATTTTCTCAGTCAGTGCTTTTATTACATACTTTAGTAGTCTTAGTGCCTTTGTTTCATTCAATTTTGTAATACACCACCACAACAACATCCAAACTTTCTTTCTTATATATATTTTTTGAATGTAAGTGTTAATATGTAGTGGTGTTTGAATTTGTTTTACGTTGTGGGATAGCTTTGCCAATTTTTTTTTTAAGTAATTGGAACTGTAAAACAAACCCCAAGGCAATGGTCATTATTTTGACTCAAGCCAAATAATATGAATTGTTATCTGAAAAAAAAATTATCATGATGAGTAGATAATATATATGTGTATTCATGCATTAATTTAGGCCATTTTTATTCATTGGTGCATTATTGGACTAATTTCATCATGCATTATCTTGTTTTGGATTATAATTTGGATTTGTGCACTGTTTGTGTAAACAAGTCTAGAGGGAGTTAATGAGACACAAACAGCTTGTTCCACAAGTGCCCGGTGGATTTTTCCACGACTTGTGGATTTGGCTTAAAAAATGTGGGATTCAAAACATCGTGTTCCACAAGTGCTTGGTGGATTTTTCCACGACTTGTGGATTTTTCTTCAAATTGCATGATACAAAACCACGTGTTCCACAAGTGCTTGGTGGACCTTTCTACGACTTGTGGAGTTTGCTTCAGAAGATCAAACGCAAAACAGTAAGTTCCACAGGTGGCCTATGGATTTTTCCACAACCTATGGATATTTCAGTTAGAAATCTAAATATGACGTGGACTGACAAAGATTTAAAGAGAAAAAAAATAAAAGAAAGAGAAAGAGGGGGAAAATGTTAAAGGAGAGAGAAAACCACCTCACCAAAGGGAGAGAATGTGGAAAAGATAAAAGGAGGAGGAATGTTCATGAAAAACTTCTTCTTCCTCAATTTTGTCATTCTCTTTTGGCTAGCGTTTTTTAGTTTTCTTTTTCATGATCCAAAACTAATTTTCTTTTTGTTGGAGGATTGATGTAAGACTCTGAATTGTAGGTTTTACTCTTTACAATTAATGCTTTGTTATTGTTATTCATCTCAGTGCTTTGTTTATGATTTTATTGTTTATTCTATGAGCAATTTCACAATTGGGAAATTAGGGATTGCTTGCGATCATAAATAAGACAAGTTAGGTTATGTCACAATTGGGAAATTGGGCATACCTAATTAGTTTGCAATAGATATGATTATTGATTTTTCATGATTCTATTAAATTTTTGTAAACTGACCTAAGGAATTAGGGGTTCGAATTCAATGAATAGATTTTACCTACTAAGGGATTAGGGGTAAAACAGCTCAAAGTAAAGTCAAGTAGATCATTACATTGCTTGCATCAATTGAAAAAGAGTACAATTCTATAGGAAAGGGTACAAAATCAATCATCTGAAATTCAATGTCAATTACATAATTTTATGCTTGCAAATCTATTGAATCTCATTTGCTCAAAATTACGTAAATTAGGAATCTAATATTCAACGAGTCAATCCTAGAGGACAATATTTTATTACTATGTTAACGATTGGTTCACTTGTCAAACGTTTATCAATCAGCTTCGTATTATGAATCATAGAAAGTTTGGAGAGCTTTGAGGATGAGGAGGACTGAATAAAGTTCTTCAACACTACTACAAGATCATAAAATAAGAGGTTAACTTGAATACGTTTTTGAAAGATATTTTCTTTCACGTCTAAAACATTTGAACTTTTCAAATTTTTTGGATAATGTATTGAAAATTCATTCATAATTTGTGTTATCATTGTTGTTGCCTTTAAGGCAACAAAACCAAAAGTTCTTTTTTTTTGTTCATAATTATGAAAAAAATTGGAGAATATAATGGCAAAGTATATGAAAAAGATAGAATTACTTTAGTATATTCAATTCTATCTTTTTCGATATTTGGGAATGCAATTTAATAGAATTTTAAAATAAGTTTCATATTTGACTTGTTGAGATTACTGTAGGAGCTATTTAGAGACTTATTCGACATAGTAAAGCCCTGATGACATACTCACATATTACGTGTTTATCATTTCAGTTTATATCCACCCTGATAAGTACGTATGGAAGAGGAAATTAGAGAAAGCAATGAAAAAATTGTAACAACAAGATTGAAAAGAAAAAGGGTTAAGTATGTTTTTAGTCCCTAAACTTTGATTCAAAATTGGAATTCGTCCCTGTCCAAAACTTCAATATATTTTGGTCCCTAAACTTTAAAAATGAATGAATATAGTCCTTTTAACTCAATTACGTTAACTTTTTTTAAAGTGTGAAACATATTTATCAGTAGATATTGAACCAAGAATGTATCAAACAATGTAAAAAACTCCAATACTAATATGAAAAGCGTTCGACATATCAAAAAAAGTTAACATAATTGGGTTAAAAGGACTATATTCATTCATTTCTAAAGTTTAGGGACCAAAATGTATCGAAGTTTCAGACAGGGACGAATTCCAATTTTGAATCAAAGTTTGGGGACTAAAAACATACTTAACCTAAAGAAAAAATATCATTGCTCAGAAAAGAACAAGAGTTAGAAACATCCCACCTGAGGGTGAAGAAGTTCACCTTGTAGACAAAAGAAGACAGTACACACCATTGTCAAATATTACATTTTGCGTGTTAAATCAGTACACGGAAGAAACTAGCTCAATGGATCCATGTCATACTAAAAATACATCTCAGTCAGCAAATACAATCCAATGTTCAACAATTTCCCAAAACTTTTCACGTAGGCAAAATCTAATGGATAAGTTTGAAACAGATCATCAATCATATACAAAAACGCCGCAAGAATATTATAATACAACATCGCATACCAATCCACAAGGTTTATTAAATTTCTTACTTAATTACAATAATAAATTGATGCATCTCTTTATAGTTAACCAATTTTGAATATGTTTATGCTTTTTTATATGAAGATGTACCACAGCATTCCCATTTCATGCCTGATAATGATGAACTACTTGGAGATGAAGATCTACAAACAGGATTGGATTCGTATGTAAGACAAGATGGCATCTTATTTCTCCCAAATTACATTTATATAACTACATTTACTGATTACACTTTTACCTTTATAAGGGTTATGAAGATATAGGTGATCCAAAAGCATAATAAAACTCTAGTAACTCTTCTCCCAAGACTAGCCCCGCTCCGGTTCTATGCCTCACCAGATCCACCTACAACATCATCTGCTCTCGTGTATCACGACACGATCATCTCCAAACACAAGCAGATAGGGTGAGCTAACAATAAAAATAATCATATATATAGACATATATATATATATATATATATATATATATATATATATATATATATATATATATATATATCACAATCACACCAAAGGAATTTCATCCTTTGATTCCATACAACATGGCTACCACCATGTTCACCGTGTTCTACGTCTTTTGATGAGTATCTCAAGATGTCTTGTTGTCGTACCTACCAGACACAATTGGTAGAGCACGTGCAGGAAACCATGCTACGGATCACACTCCGTAACACCAAGTAGAGTTCCCAATACGAATAACATTCGTAATGTCCCAAGACTACCAAACTTGTCAACTTAATACTGAGGAGGGAAATCTAATTGGACCCATCCGTACGCGCCACAACACACACACACACTCACACAGACTACACTTGCCAACCCGAGCCACAACTCAAGAGTTCCTCGTGTTCATCCACCATCCCGAGCCATAACTCAAGAGATGCCATTCCGAACCACAACTCAAGGAATGCCATGTGCTTAACCCCTACCCGAGTCATAACTCAAGAGATACGTTCTGAGCCACAACTCAAGGAACACCAGCAAGCTGACCTTCGAGATATCATCAAAGCTTAGTAGACCACACACATCAAAAGCAAGCAAATCACTTTTGCCTCAACAGTATCGCCTGGCGCTGCTCACGAGTCACCAGGCGCGCATCACTTCTAGACCGTTTGGCGGGGGACACATGCCGCCACGCGCCAAGCGCCATTACACACCCTGCCTCTACAAGTATCGCCTGACGGAACTACATTCATCGCAAAGCGCCACATGAGCAGGTTACCCTTTGGAATCACCATTATCGCTTAGCGGTTCGCATATTACCGCCAGGCACCATATCAGCATTTGCGCAATACGAATTTGGGTTTAGGTTCAGTCACCTTTTTCACCCCCTCCTTCACTTAGTCACTCAACTAGCTAATTTGTCATCTCTTGGTACATTAAGAGTGCCTATAATACTCTACCAACATCATAATCACCAATCATAGAAATTCTCAATTTCATCATGTTACTAGACATCCTTAGTATCACTTAATCCCAAGTTAATTCTGTGCCTTCTACAAATGATATGAACACAACCTCGCCATTAAATTGGAACACTATTAATGCCATCTGAGTCATCATGTGTCAGATTTATCTCAAGATATTAGCCTCTCCCATGGCTTAACAAGTTCAAGTTGATCCATCCAATCTCTTATATATATTTACGTGAACTCTTACTTCTTATATCACTAGCACATTACAATAATTTCCTTGTATTATCTAACTAATCACCCATAATTACAATCCTACTTCACTTTACGACATCCTAATTCCTACTACACCTACTGTAGTATAACGACCTTCTCTTCCTCTTAAGATCGCAGAATTCATACTTCTAAATTACACAATCATCACCCAAGGCTTTTACCCACGAACTATTCCCCTTAAGAAACCCAATTTCCCATAACCTCAGAACCAATAGAGACTCCCGCAGCCACGCAAAGGAAACTGTCTCTGCGATTGCGCCTAGCAGCAGGCCCCGTGCCGCAAGGCGGTGCATGTCATTCTGGAGTAATTTCAAAATTTCGAGCACCTTTAAGCCTCTTCCCACCGTTCCCTAACACAATTCTCTGCCTATCTTCGTAGTTCACACGTGAATCATGGTAATAGTTGTAAGATCCGAGAAAATTAAATAGTTAATTAAATAATTATTTAATAAATGCGGGTAAAAAGGAGCCTTTAAGGCATTTAATGCGAAGTGCTATGATGTGAAAAGGTACTAGCTCAATTGGTTGAGATTACTTTAATTGTGTGATAGGACTTGGGTTCAAGTCTTATGTATGCCAATTATGTGATGTTTGTTTTACTATTTATTTTAAAAACATGTGTGAGCATGGGAAGTGATAATGTAACTCTATACTTATAAGAATTATCACAAAATGTGAATTGGTTGGTTGGTTGTGCTTTGACTTTATATTGTGAAGGTATGGGTTCAAACCTTGGTAAACCTAACTTTAACTCTTTTTTTGCTAAATAGTAGATTGTGGTATGAATGTGGAAGGGTGGAGGAAAACCTAGTAGAAGGGGCAGCCAAAAGGGGCTGAAAAATCATTAAATCATGGGCCTTGAATAACAATTAAATCACCATTAAGTTAAATTTTCGTTTTGGCACTTAAACCTACTATTAAGATGCCTATATAAGGAGAAATTGAGGTGAGAGGAAGGGTTTTGGCATCTTTTATTTTGGTATAGGTAGAGGGGTACGAAAATCTAGAGTGAACTGTGAGGATTAGGGCCATTGAGAGCTGAATTGGGAAAAGTCAAAGAGAGAGCATTGGTACTCTAGGGAAGATGCACAATTCAAATTAAAAGCCAAGGAAATTCCAAATTAGGGGAGTTCTTTTGCGTGTTTTTATGGTTGTGAATTTTCGTGTACTCTGAAATGCATGTATAATTGTGTTTGATCATGAATTTCGTGCTCCATATGGTATGATTCAGAGGTGAAATTTTTGCTATGTTGTTTTGGTCAATCTGTTATGCATTGTATGAAAATAATGGGGATTACTACACTAGATGAGAACTTTGGTCCAATCTCGAATTTTTATGGTTAAATTAAGGTCTAAAACATGCTTGAGTTGCTTGTGTTCTGTGGGTAATCACTTGTAATGATGGAATGTGTTTTGGGTTTGAAAATTGTTGTTGATTAAATGTATTTGAAATGTTTTTGATGATGTCCATAATAGCATGACAATGGTTAACATGACATAGCATGACAATGGTTAACATGACATGTGTATAAAATCCTGAATCTGTTAATCT
>Ga0214542_1005692_pt1 | contig 23458 bp, 9 predicted proteins | sample CNSS1metaG_FD_160096 | JGI IMG/M metagenome (GOLD analysis project Ga0214542, IMG submission 160096) | Root nodule microbial communities from cowpea collected in UCLA plant growth center, Los Angeles, California, USA - CNSS1 | ecosystem: Host-associated > Plants > Roots > Nodule | place: USA...
CTTTATAAAATTAAAGAAAATAAATTTTGACATATGGCCAGATTGAGCCAATAGTCACAAGATTTTTCGTTTCCTCCCCAAAATAAGTCCATCAAGGACATTTTTTTTTTGAAATAAGTGTGGGGGAAACAAACTGTATGCAGAATTTTTTTTTCTATTTTTCAATTTTGGTTTTTGTTTTCATTAAAAAAAATCTGATTTCTTTTTGAGAAAATTGTGAAAGTATTAACTTTTTACAAAGTGAAACTTTTAAACAATATGTCTCATAAGAAATCCACCAAAAATATTTTCCTACTTTCAATAAAACATATTGACATTGGATATTGGGATTTGATTCAATAATTGGGATGATCATAATTCTGGAAAAATAAAAGTCATGTTGATATGAGTGGATTGTTTCTATGATTTGCTAATTGAATTGATTTGAGAATTTTTTGATTAAATCTTTTGTGAAAGAATTTGACCTTGTGAGTCTTGAGCCTTAATGTAAGGAATGAACTGTCATATGCCATTCCTTTTTTTTTTCTTGAGTGACTTGCTCATATTTGTTTATACTCAAATGTTTAGCTTGACTCTTTTGTTTTGCATCTTAGGTGAATATGCATGATTTGATATGATTGAGGCAATTCTTGTTTTTAGCTACTTGGCCAAATAAGCCACCTTGATATTAATCCATTGGTAGCCCCTTTGAGCTGTAAACCTCTTTTTCTTGTTTTAAGCCTATTGCATAACCTTGAAAAGAAAAAGACCATATTCTACCTTAGGAAGAAAGAAGGAGCTAATGGATTGTGTTCAGGAATGGTTAAGGAATAAAGTGTGTGGGTGAGTACCTCACCCACAAATTAATAAAAATGGCAAAAGGAAAAATTGATGAAAAAGTGTTGAAATAATTGCTTTCTAAAAAAAAGAAAGAAAAAGAGCAACAAAGCAATAAACGAAAAAGAGTTGTTTTTGAAATTATGCTCCATTATTCTTCCTACATTACTATTTCAAAAAAACTCAAGAGTCCTAAAATTTTTCCTACCTTTGCCTTGACCCCGTTATAACCTGTGAAAAGTCCTCATGATTTTTGATTGCATATTTTCTGAAAGTTTACTTGCATGGGTATTTTGAGTGAAAACACAAGCCAAAACACTTGAGAGAATTTTGGTGAGAAAATACATATTTAACATGAGTACTTTCTTTCATAATTGATTGTCTTGTGAATTCAAAAGATTAACTCATGTGTGAAAAATAGAATCTTTCCGTTTGTTTATGCATGGTAACTTGATTTCTAGAATATTGATTTGTCTCAAGTAATGTTCATTCCTTTGATCCAGTGTTGATGTGAAATAAAAATCTTAGCAAAACTGTAGCAGGTACCTAACAAAGATGGTGCGTTGCAGTTCGTGGTGCAGATCTGTGGTGGTGGCGCGGCTGTGCGGGAATCTGGTGGAGAACGATGGTGCTGCGTTGCTACCATGAAGATGGTGATTCCATGGTGGTGGTTCTGGGTCCGTGCTTCCATGCGGATCTGGTGGTGACGGAACTCGGTGCAGATGGAGGCTCGAAATCCGCAGGGACGCTGCTGTTGCAGGCGCGAGCTCATGGTGGTTCTAGTTGCAGGTTTCTGTCGTGGTGGCCATGACTGGTTCGCTGAGGCATAGATTCGCGAAGGTGTTGATCGTGGATGCGTTTCGCCAGCGAGAAGACGTTGTTGTTCTGGTTTTTGCAGATAGCGTGGACTCGCTGTCACGGTGAAGGTTCCATGGGGGCGCGGTGGAGAGAAATGGTGTTGCAGAATCGTGGTCGCAGGTGGTGCTGCCATTGCGGGCTTCACAGAAGCTGTAGGAACTCGCGTTGCGGAAATAGTTACGTGAAGGTGGGAGAACTCTAGCGAGTTGACGGTGGAAGGGTGGCGACTGCCGGTGGTTGTGAAGGATGGTGGTTGAGGAGAAAGATTAGGGTTTTTGTGTGGAAGTGAAGATGATGACGTGGCAACATGTTATTGGCTCAGATTCTTTAGTGGAGATTAAGCCCACATGGCATGTGCTGGTTGGCCAATTTTAAGAGTTGAAGATTGCCACATGGCATGATCTAAGTGAGTTGGGTTTAAATGTAGGAGGGGGTGTAAATAGACATATTAAGGGGTGCAGAATAGGTTTTTGGTGAGACCCATTTAGAAAGGAGGGAGTGTATAAGTAAAAACTAGGGGTGCAGAAGTGATTTTTCAGGAACTTGCTAATTTTAGCCTTATTTAAAGGTGATTTCTAACTTCAATCAATTTATTTTCCCACCTTGAATGAGCTTAATCTTAACTTCAGCTGCATCAACAAATGTTAAAATATCCAAAAATAATTTATGCAGTTAAAAATCACTTTTTAACACATTTTTATCACACAAGCTCAAACAGCCTATTTATCAGAATTGTCAATTAAATCACTCTTTAAGCACACAAATTCAATTAAATACCCAGAATTTAACATTAAATGAGGGCAAAAATACGCACTCATCAGTAATATAGTATATGTAATGATTTATGGATTCAAGTAAAGTTACATCTTAACATTCTAATGATTATTCAGACTCATAAAGTATAATAATTCATGTGGTGAGAGTAACAAGAGGTCTTAGTTTAAGGTCAAATGATGGCCTTAGATGGATTAACATTGTGGGTGGTATGGTGAAACCCATTAGTAATGACTCGATAGAGCAATAGAGCCACAGATGCAAGTTTTCAATGAATCTAATTTCATTACATGTATATGGATAATTGAGTTAGAAAATCTACTATTGTTTGGTATACATGTTGCTTGTGTTATAATAACTTGATTATTTTTGTTAATTTAATTTCATTAACTTACCTTTTTCTTGTGTTTCTATTTTCTTGTTTGTAATTTGTTGTGTTTTTTTTTATTATTTTATTTTTTTTTTTTTTTTTTTTTTATTTATTTTCTTTTTTTTTTTTTTTTTTTTTTTTTTTTTTTTTTTTTTTTTTTTTACAATAATCATCCAAATTGGGTGTGATCATATAAGGAGACATCTATTGATCTTGATTAGATATAAAGTGATGCTACTATTTAGATTGTAAATTTCAGAAAAAAAAATTATAACAAAATTGTTCCGAGAATACATTTTTTTGCCTCACAATATATACAACAGTTTTTTTCAATTTTAATATTTTAAATGAAAATCAAAAATAAAAAATAAAAATAGCAATTAAATTGAAGGATTGCAAAGTTAAGTATATTATGAATTTAGTAAATTTATATGTAAAACAATTTTAGATTATGGTAAATCTTAGGTTTTTCTTGCCTCTATTTAATCATTACTAAAATTTTTAATATATTATTATATTTGTTTGCAAATTTGTTATAAATTTTTGCAAAGAAAAAATTTTTTCTTGTTATTTTTTCACAAAAATTTTAGTTGACAGATAATTTTCTCTGTAAATAATATTTTTTATAAAATTTGCAATTATTTTTTACAAAATCTGTCTATAAAAATATTTTATAAAAAATATTCTAAAAAAAATTAATAACAATTTTTTATAAATTATTATTAATAACAAATTTCTAAGTATTTGTTATAAGTATTTCTGACATAAAAAATTGAACATTAAATATTGTTCTAAGTTTGATTAATAATTGTTGTCAGGTTGATATGGAAATAGTAACTCCATTATTGTTACATTTATCAAGTTAGCTTTTTTGGTTTAAATACCTTTTTCGTTTTCATTTTCGTAGTGTTTGTTGTGATGGTTCTCATTTTGACAGAATGTGTTAAATGATCCTCATCTTCACCGAATGTTTAAAATAGTCCTCATTCTCGCAATTCGTGTTCCATTACTGATTTAAACGACGTCACAAAAGATGACCAAATAAAACACGAATTGCGAAAATGATGACCATTTTAAACATTCGGTAAAAATGAGAATCATCCGCAACAAACACTACGAAAATAAGGACGAAAAAGGTATTTAAACCAAAAAAAATAATACTCAAACAATAAAAAATATTCTGATCCCCATCATATAAATTTTGAAGAAAAAATTACAATACACTTCCTGACATCTTTAAATTTTTAAACATGTCCGTAATAATTAGACAAAAACTATTCCTCTAAAGAATTGCTGTTATCAAATAATGGATACTGCTATTTCAAATGTGCATCATCACAAAATAATTAACTAAACTATCAATACAAACCGGAAGGAGGATTAAAATCATATCAAGAATATACAATATATAATAATTATATAGTTGAGTTTGAGAACAGCCTTCATAGTCAGAAGAAATCATACTAAAAGTTGAAGTACCCGATTAGTATCCACAACTTATGGATCATGACTGTATTTTCACATCACAAGTATAATTTACTATAATATTGATACAAACCGGAAGGACGACTAAAATCATATCAAGAATACACAAAATATATAACTGTATAGTTGGGTTTGAGAACAACCTTCATAGTCAGAAATCATTATAAAAGTTCAAGTACTCAATTAATATCCAGGACTTATAAATAAAAATATCAATACTTGTTCTATGTATTGCTACACAGGTTTGATATGATAAAGACATTGGCAGCCAAGCCATAAAATTATTGGCGAAGAAGATAGTGATGAATTAAAAGTTTAAAAAAAAAAACATCATTATCAAAACTTGTGCCATGAAACATTTGCAATTAATGTTACGGTTAGAATCCTAAGTCATGGATAACGGATAAGATTAACAACAAAATATACCTCCCACTAACTTTGGATCCCGCCATATGCTATCAGGAATGGTTTCATCTTCTCAAGTGCATACCGAAGTAGAATTGGTTAACAAAATATACCTCCCACTAACTTTGGATCCCGCCATATGCTACCAAATATTCCGGCTCAAATTCAAACTGCAATAATCAATAAAGAAGGGAAAAAAAACACAAACAATTAAACATGGAAATATGGGTACTAAACATAAAATAGATGTTTGGCTCACTAGGCTGCCTTGAGCCATCCCCAGCATAAGTTCCTGAACCATATGGTGACCCACCTTTCAACTTCTCCAACTCAAACATGCCAGCACCAAATGTGTATCCAACGGCACATAAATCATTCCATGGTGAACGAGTTGAGTAATAGATGTCAACCTGTTTGTACAATTAAAAAAAAAAAAAAAAAAAAAACTCTCACCAAGTTTTCTATCTAACTTTCATATCCCAAGTTATAAGCACTGACATATAGAAACAGAAACAAGGGAATCAAAGAAGAATTCAGCGACTCACGGGGTAGTTTCTTGACCACCTCCATGCAAAGCAGTGCTATAGAAGAAATCTGCAGGCTTTCCAAATAGTGAGTATGAACACCATAGGCCTCCAGTTGGATCAAAAAAGGCTTTAAATTGAGCTGCTATAGATCCAAAACTTGTAGGAAAACCAAACAAAAAGCCATCGGCCTCAGGAAGCTCGTGGGGACATCACACTTTGGAGGTGCTCCCAACTTCTGAAGCACTTAAGGAAATGTTTCAGGCACCTGTATGTTTAGATAAGGAAATTCCTTATTTGTTCTAATTACGTGAAGAGTGTTACACGGACATATCATTTTAAAGGTATTGCCGTAAATATTTGAACACTCTTGTGACATGACCTCAATCTTTTCAAGATTGAAAAAGGTTGTGAACCCCTCCCTCCATACGTCTAGAATTCTAACAAATTGAAAGTTTCTTTCATTTCACCACAGAATGACAGAATGAGCTGCAAAAAGCGGTGGCATAAGTGAGCACTTTTTGTTTGAATGAAAATGAAAAAGGTTTACAAACCTGCCACAGTTTTGCTTCAACTCCCTCCACAGAAGCAGCACCTTTTTCTATCTCCCAGGCTAGCTTCTCAACATGACCATACGTAGAATAATAACTAAACATGCAATGCAAATTCCAGTCAGATTAGCGATAGGGAAATAAATGGAACAGGATAGATACACTATTATTGGACTTATGATACTGATTATAAAAAATAATTAGAAACTGATATAGTTTAGAAACTCTACTACAGTCAAAATGGGCAGGGTTTTACCTGTTCTTTCATGAAATACTACTGCACTTTACAGCTTATTCATTTGGGATAATGGAGGCTTGAATTCGCCAATTGCCACTGTGAAATCCCTCTTCTCCCCAAATTTCAGAGTCAAGATTCTGTATCCTTTGGTTTTCTTTGTTTTTGAAGTTATGATTAAAATAGAGATGTTAAATCAATTTATAATGAATATACAGTTCAAGAATGTAAACATTCCCTATCCATTTCCAGTATCCTGCCTGTATTTCTTCCAAAACTGAAATAGGAGAACAGGATAAAGAAATGAAAACAGATCTAAGCAAAAGTTTTTCCTCCTTTGCTGCAATTGTAAGAATTGAAAAACTATTAACTCGTTCTCACACTCAAGCAGCTTTGAATTCAGGATTATGGTATTTACGTTATAATTTAATTTGGTTCCATTGGATTCCACACGAGTTCAACAGCAAAAAGAATAAGAAACACGTTCCAAAACTGATCTGGTCAGAAACGACAGAATTCCCAAAATTTTAAGGAAAAAATGGCAAAAATAGCATCAGATATTAGAGAGGTATTCTACATAAATACAAAAACATTGATTCATTCAAATACCATAAAGAAATGACGGGGTAAACATTCATAGTTGACTTTTAGGAGAAAATTCTTCACAAGTAAGGCATAGACTGTTGAAAAGTCTACTGCTATTTCTGAAGATTCACCACTTGGCCAAACCGAAACTTTACTACACAAATTCCTTCTGTTTCGGTTCAAGAACTGGAGGATCAACCACAATCCCCATATTTGCCGCAGTGCCAGCTATAATTCTCATAGCTGATTCTATAGTCGAGCAATTCAAGTCTGGCAGCTTTTCAGCAGCAATTGTACGCAATTGATCAATTGTGACCTTTCCTACCTTTTCCGTCTTGGGGTCTTTTGAACCCTTTTCCACCCCTAAATAGAAATTTCAAGTTAGACGGTTCGGAACTTTGAACATTGCATTCATTGAAAAACACAACAAGCTTTGAGTAGAGTACGAAATGTCTGATGCTCTATCAAATCAGTAACAGCAACACTAACATATCTCTTGCATTTTGTTTGTTCAGATTTATTATGAGGAAAACAAGACGAGGCTATTCACTCAAAAACTGAATTTCAATCACCCAAGTAAAGCAAATTTTGTGCTGGAATGCTATTTCGATTCATAATTCGTATGGATATTTAAGTCAACCAACTATTTTAACAAGAATTATACTAGCCAAGGCAACATAATATCAAACAGTTTGTAGGCAGTGGGTGGTAGTGAACATACCAGCGGCTTTAAGAAGTAGAACCGAAGCAGGTGGGGTCTTCAATATAAAAGTAAAGCTTTTATCCTACAGAGTGAAAAAAAAAAAAAAAACGAGTAAATTGACATTGGTTACACTGGGTACATTGGGTACAGGGAAAATGAGAATAACTTGAGAACCAAGAACTAACGTCGTAGACTGTGATTTCCACAGGAATGACATAACCGGGTTTATCAGCGGTTCTAGCGTTGTAATCCTTGCAGAAAGCCATAATATTGACACCCTTGGATCCAAGAGCAGGGCCAACGGGAGGAGCGGGTGTAGCCTTCCCAGCTTCAAGAGCCAGCTTTATAACTCCAACCACTGCACCACCCAACACAAAATACAGAGTAAGAAAATAAAATCCCAAATTCTAGAGGTTAAACAAAAATTAAGCTTACCTTTCTTCGCCTTCCCACCGGGTTTAGGGGGAGCCATGGCAATGACATTGAAGCGCCTTCGAATTGGAGCAGAAGAGGTTAAGGAGAATTTAACAGAAGTGGAAAAAAATGAAGAAGAAGAGGAACTCAAATTGGAGATTGCCGTTTTGGGTTGATAGGGTAGTGTTAGGGTTTTAGCGGAAGAGAAAAACGTGAGCGTCGCCATTGTAGAAGCGTTCGTCACTCGCCGCAGAAACTGAACTCAAATTGATGGATAAGGCTTGAGGAAGATATATCTATGTAGAAGTAGAAGATTACTTTTATTGAGGTAAAATACAAGTATATAATATTAACTATTTATAACAATATATAATGGAATTTTCCATCTTAATACATATTTTAAATTCTATTTTATCATCGCATTTTAAAATTATAAAAAAAAATATAAATTACTTGCATGTTAAAATAATCACATACTATATACCTACCACACACTACTATTTTTACGTATCACCATTATTCTTTTCTCTTTTTTTCGATTCTCGTCTTTCTCTTCTTTCTCTTCTTTCATCATTCTCTGACTTTTATTCTTTAATCCAAACAAAAACTAAAAATTCTATGTTAAAGTTTTCTATGATCATTTCACACTTAATTTATAGAACAATATTTTGTTGTTTAGGTTATTATTCTTTATTTGCCATATCAGTCAGGAAAATATGCACCATTTTTTTTGTCTAGTTATTTTTAAAATTTAATTATTATATAAATAGTTTTTTTAGAATGTTAACCGATGTTCCATATCAGTTAAAAAATAATTAATGTGCATAGATTTATATTTATATTGAGAATTAAAATAATTAACTTAATTATTAAAATAATATAAATAAATATAACAAATTTTATAAAGATAAAAATATTCTATGAAATTTCTAAACAAAATCTTTGATACAAAATAAGTATTTTAGAATCTAAAAGTCTTTACTAAAAAGTAAAAAGAAAAATGTCTCTTTGACATATTGTTAGCTTTATATATTTATAATTAACAGTTTCAAATATTGAAATATTGTCTATTTCTTTATTACAAAAGATTTTGTTAAGATAAGAGAAATATTGTAAGAGGTTATGGAGAAGTAAAAAAATGAAACTCAATGAAGTTTCTAATTGATACTTTATTTTTTTTAACTTTTTAAATGTTTAACACTATTTTTTGTTAGTTTTCCCATTAATTTAAACTTCTTGATGTTTAATTATATTTTAATTTTTAGCAACATTAAAATATAGTTACTTAACTATTTAATTATTTTTTAACTTTTATTGGTGAATATTAAACATAATTGTATAATACTTATGGGTATTTTTGTTCTTCAAATAAAATAATACAAATACTACAAACAATACAAATAAAAAAGCAATACATGAATAGGTATTTACACCATTCTTCCTCCTATTGGCACAAATAGCCTGGATGATTTGATGTTTGAATATTTGATGAAGATACACGAAGTCATTGCATTGAAACATATAGAAACCATGCTTACATTAATGAAGATGTTGAGATTTGATGTTTCACGTGTTGATCAAGCCTTATATGCATACTCTCTATCTAAATCATTCATAAGAAAAACATAACAAGCTTGAAGAATTGTATTCTTGTTATATATATATATATATATATATATATATATATATATATATATATATATATATATATATATATATATATATATATATATATATATATATATATATATATATATATATATATATGTATATATACATATATACATATATATATATATACATACATGTATATGTATATATAGTATATATACATGTATATATATACATATACATGTATGTATATATACATATATATATATATATGTATATATGTATATATACATGTATATGTATATATATATATACATACATATACACACATATATATATATATACATGTATATGTATATATACATATGTATATATACATATATATATGTATATATATGTATATATATATATATATACATATACATGTATATGTACATATATATATACATATATGTATATGTATATATACATATACATATATACATATGTGTATATATATATGTACATATATATATATATATATATATATATTTAATATTATTGTGACTAATTTAATAAAAATAAATACATAATTTAGTATATTTTTAACTATCAAGGAAATTATACATATCTAAATGAATGTTTATCGTTTTTTCATATTTTTGAACTCGTGGTAATTAAATCATAATTAAATTTTTCAGTTAACTTTTTTCGATGTAAATAACTATATTATCTACAAAATATTCATATTCTATTTTATTAACGTGCATTTGATTCAAATAGTCTTTACAAGCTTTCATTTCATTGTTATACGATAAACAACCATATTATCATGTTTCATCTTCACCAACACTTTCTCTATCAATTTTAAAAAATAAAATTTATTCTTTTTGTTTTTCATCAATATACCTATTTAAAAAATAAATTTAAGACTAAAAAATAATTTATCATAAATTAATCAAAAGTTGAGAGACATAATTACTAAGAAAACTATGATAATCAAGTTACAATTTAAAATCGACTATGAAAAATCTCATAGTACATTGTTTCCTCTTCTATATTAATAAAAATGGATATTAAAAAGATCATGAGATAAAAAATAATGCTAAATGTTAAACAAATAGTTCATTATCAAGTGAGATAAGAGAAAATTATCTTATTTATTTATTTAATAATGAAAGAGAAGATATGAAAAAAATTAGGACATAATTGATGAGTTTTTGTCTAATTTTTTTTAGTAACAAAAGAAAATAAATAAGTATGAGAAAAAAATACAATACATGAGAAACTCAAAAAATAATAAGAGATAAAATAAAAAAGATCTTAATAATTTTGATTCTTTATATATTTGATTTTATGTTTTATTATTTATTATTGTACTTCATAAAATAAATAAAAAATATTTAATTATATTTTATTATAATATTATTTAATTAAAAAAATACATATAATTTTAAAAAAATATTACAAATTTATATAATTAAAAAAACTAAATATAAAATAATGTAAAAAAATTAATAAAATTTGGGGGAGGGAGGCTGGCCAGGCCCCTTCTAACCTCTGCACGCGCCCGCATACACACACACACACATATAAATATATATATATATATATATATATATATATATATATATATAAAAGTAACAATAGTATTAATAATATTATTAAATAATAATATATTTATTATTATATTAATAATAATAATTAAAATATATGAATTTTAACTTTAAGACAAAAATTGTATTCTTTCATTTTGATATATTAAAATTTTATTTTTTATCTATCACATCATTCAAATCACTCACACAATTTCACAAATTTTACCTATAAATACTCACTTTCATCCTCTAATCCTTTTAAAAAAAATAACTCACATTTCACCATCTAATCCACTCAAATTTATTCTCTCACTCTCCCTCAGATTCTTCTTTTGAAGTAAACAAAGGAAAAACAACAATAGGGCTCCTTACTTGAAAAGTTTCATCGTCCCAAATCAAAGAACACGAAACTGTCTCCACATCAAGTGTCCCTTCAATCACAAGAGTGAAGGACTTCTTTTCACCCACATATGAGAAGGACATAACGTCTGGCTCTACTTTCAACTTTAACGAAGATGAAGGTACATTTAGCCTAGCTTTGTATATTGATGTGTTTGCTCCGACATTGGTAACGGTTCTATGAAAAGTGCTACTAAAAGGTATTGAAGTGTACATGGAAAGAGCAAAAGATGGCAGATTAAGATCCAAACCCATTCCATCATTAGGTTGTTGTGTACAACTACTATCATCGTTTGTAATAGTTTGCAAGTTTTTAGTATCATATCCTTGGCTGCATAGAAAGTTAACATAATCACTTTCATTTGCATCATAAACTAACCCAGGATTCAGTGCCTTCATAGGGTTGATCTGGCCAGCACCATAAGCAAATTCAGCTTCAGGATTTAGTAATGGACTCATTGGGGTAGCTGCAAAGAGAGAGAAAAACAACACACTTTGCATAACTCTATTTGTTTAGACAATATTACATGTTTACTTTCTTTGTTTATTACTAAATAAAAATAAGGATTAAATATGTCTTGGTCATTTTATCAGTAAAAATTGAAATTAGTCTATTTTTTAAATTTTGACACAATTTGGTCACTTAACTTTAGAAATGCGTAAATTTAGTCATTTTATCAATTTTTTTGTTGAGTTTATTTGATGTTTCAAACATATTTCATGATAATATTTGAATTATTAACACCATTAGACACATTTTCGCTTCAATATTAATTGAGAAACGCATTTAAAATGTCAAATAAATTTATAAGTTTGTTAGAAGGATTAAATCAATGTTTTTTTAAAACTGAAGGGTTAAATTAGTAAAAGTTTGAATGGAATAATGTGATTTAGGGTTTGAGAAGAGTGATTACCAGTGGTCATTAGTGCTGATTTGATTGAAGCAGGGGACCAATTAGGATGAAATGATTTGATATAAGCTGCTGCAGCAGTGGCATGAGGGCATGCCATTGAAGTGCCAGACATTATACTATACTCTGCAACTCCAATATCTCCTCTGACATTAAAAACAGGTGAAATTGGAGACCACGCAGCTAAAATGTCAACCCCTGGAGCAGCTAAATCAGGCTACAAAATCAAGAAAATGGTGAGAATAAGCAAACTATATCTTTGAAAATACAAATTGTTATGTATATTACCTTAAGAATGTTTGGAGTTATGGCATTTGGTCCTCTAGATGAGAATTGAGCTATGTAAGGGGCTTCTGAGTCTTCATCTTCATGACTCTTAAATATGGTAGCAGTGGGATTACTACAGTTAAGATAATATAAATTTGTTATTTGTATACACTAAAGAAAATGGTTTTTATGATCTTTATTGTGAAAACTTAACAGAAATTTTTGAAGTGGCATTTCAAAATTCATAAAACTGTAAAGAGAAAATATAGAAGAAGAAAATTAAATATACCTTGATCGACTTATGTAAGAATGTATGCGAGCCCCATCTATGTGGCGAAGGTGAACTACTGACCATCCATATGTAAATGCGACATCTTTTGGCACTAAACTTCTAAATAAAATACCAGCTGCTCCAGAAACCAATCCCACATATGAAGATTCTTGCAAACCATCACACAAAACAATTTTTCCTTTCACCAAATTCTTGTCTAAGGAATTTTCTTGGCATAACCTAAGTAGTGATAATGTTACGACACTGGGAATCACTAAATGTAATTAATCGTAAAAGGGTTAAATATGTTTTGATCCCTTGACTTCAAGTAAAATTTGAAATTAGTTTATTTTTAAAATTTTTTGTTCAATTTAGTTCCCTAATTTTAGAAATAAGTGAATTTAGTCATTTTAAACAAATTTTATTAAGTTTATACGATATTTCAAACATATGTTATGATATCATTTGAGTCATTTAAACCATCTAATACATCTCCATTGTAATGTTAGCACAGTAAGGTTAAAACATCTAAATTAGATAAATATTTTAAACATGAAGTAATTTCATTTTTCACTTAAACTTAAAGAATAAAAATCATATTTCATCCTAATTTATCATAAGAGATGAGGATTAGATTTTGGTACCGGGATATGGAACTGTTGTATCCACCAACGATGTTTGGTGCATTTCCAGCATAAATCAATGGATAGCTCTCGTAATTTGGATCAAATATATCAACCGAAACTCCCTAAATGTTGAGAATAGTTTAATTGAAGCAATAAAAAAAACATGAAAACAAAAAAAAAAGAGTCTGAAATACCTGATAAACTGTGCCATCACCCAACCGAACACTGGTAAGAATCCTTCTGTCAATGGTGGTAGCTGCAACAGAAAGTGCCCATGGCGCATTTTTGGATATTGTATAATACTCTGGACCGCTGTTACCAGCAGAAGTGGACGTTAGTATACCTTTCTTCATAGCATGGAAAGCCCCAATGGCATTTATATCATTGAAATAGTCGTTGTATTGTACGTAGGTAGGTCCGATTGAAATGGAAATGATGTCAACACCATCTTCAATGGCTTCAACAAATGCTTGAAGAATGTCTGCATCATCACAGTAACCAGATGACCAACAAGGTTTGTAGACGGCAATGCGTGCTGACGGAACTCCTCCTCGTGCTGTTCCTGACGCAAGCCCAAAGAAACTTGCGAACTCAACTGGGTTTCCGCCAACAATGGATGCACAGTGAGTGCCATGTCCATTTGAATCCCTTGGAGATATGAAGTCATCTTCTTCTCCGTATGAATGGCTCGTACGAAAGTATTTAGCTCCAATTATTTTGCTGCAAAAAGTTGTCAAATGTTAAATTACTAATAGTGTCTTGCCTTATGTAATTTGTGGGATGATTTTAGTGTAAAAGTGATGAGAATTGTTTTAGATATGTCAAAATTAAATTACTTCTTTTTTATTCCATATAAACATAGGTTTTAAATAAATAATTTAAAGATTCAAATGTTGAGGTAGTTATCCAAATAGAAAAAAAAAAAAACTTATTTTACTTTTATAATCTTTACAAAGGTTATTGAATAATGTATACGGAAGACTCGTAAACTCAATATTTCTTTTTATATATATATATATATATATATATATATATATATATATATATATATATATATGATTTCTGATGATTTCTGATTCATTGTTCATTGTTGTTGAATTTATGGAATATAAATTTATGAAATAATTTCTTTTAAATAATAACTAATTAATTATCAATATATTTACTAAATTTGTGTGGATATGATTTTTGTTGATACTATTACGTATCAGTACATTTGTTAAGAAATGATTGATGAGAAACAGACATCACTAATTTTCAAAAATTAAGAGTTATTTTATCAATCACCAAAATGATGAAATTTACAAAATTTATGATTTTATTTATGTGATGAATTGGAATAATGATGTAAAATGATGTAAACAATTGTTCAAGTTAATAAAAACTGTTAATTTTAAGATTTGTATGTATTATCCTATAAAAGATTGCATATGTGTTGAGTATGTACATTGAAGTATATTTAGTTAGTTGGCTTATTATGAATATGAAATGTATCTATTTTATGTAAAGTAAAACTTAAATACATTATCAAAGTCAATATACTTTGAAAGTGTCTCTAAATTAACTTTTGAGTTTGTTTATATGTTTGTTTTGGGTAACTATTTCATCAAATTCAATGATTTGAATTAAATGATTCAGTTTTAACTAAGTGTAATGGGCTTAGACTTTGCATTGGTAATGGATGAAAGGTTGATTATGAATGTTAAGTCATTTATACTTTAAAATTAATAATACAAAGGAATTCAATAAATTGGTTAAATATTCTCGTAATATGAGATTAGCGGCAATTAAATGAGATTACAATCACTATATTTGTGTCTATGTTGTCATTCACGTTACATGCTATATTATTGTTTAGTCAAATGATATAAGATGTGTCAACATTGAAGATGTATATTACAATATTATTAGAACATAAAAAGAAAGTTGTATTCATTTTATTTTTATATACGTTGTTCTTAAAAGGGAAGAAAAGTCTCCATGTCACCATGAAAACAATTAAAGGAACTAAAAAGGAGAAAAGAAAATATTAACTATGGATAATGATATTTTAATTCATCTTTTTTGATCCACTTTTAGTCTATTATTTCAATTATTATTAGATCATCTATTTTGATTTTTTTCAATGATGTAATGCGATGATCTAATGATAATTGAAGTGATAAATTAGAAGTGACTAAAAAAATGAGTTAAAATATCATTATCCACCTTCACTATTTATCAAAAGAAGATGTTATGTACTTGTTGCACGGAAAGTTATTGCAAGAGCCCTTCCATTTTTGTGGAGGAGGACCAAATCCTTCATCGTTAAAACTGTCGGATTCTGGCCAAATTCCAGTATCTATTACTCCAACAATTATGTCACTCTCTGCGCTTCTTCTCTTCACACACTCAGATAAACCTACGAAGTCCCAAGATCTTGTTGTCTGCAGTTCATTCCTTTTGTTTGGGAAAACAGAAACCACACCGTCCAATCCTAAAAAAAATTAAAAAATAATTTTTTATCGATTAACTTAAAGTAATTTTTTATTAATTAATTTTTTGTTGAAAAACTGACAACTTTCTGTTATAATTTGAAGTAACTTTTTTAAGTGACTTTTCATTTTTTTTATTTTTTTATTTTTTTATATTTCAAAATTATTTGAAAACTGTTACCTCAAGTTTTAGATCGTAAAAGAAAATTATTAAAATATTATTGTTAAAAAAATATTAAAATAAATACACTTATAATAATTAATTAAAGAGAATAAATAAACGGAAACAAAATAATGTTTTTTCCAACACCCATAATAAAAAGGTAATTTGAGAATGAGATAGTGATTATGCATGCAGTGTAAATTAATGTATACCTGCCATTTTCACTGCTTCCTCTTCTGTTAGCTTTGCAACAAAACCATTTAAAATCTTCTTGTAGCTATGTAGCAAAATATCTGGGGTAAATTTGCTGCATGCAAGCCATTTCAAATGATAAATGTATTTCTTATTGTATTTTAGGAAATACCAACTTCAATATCAAATAATTTATATTATATATATATATATATATATATTTTCTAATATAATTTTATATATTATTTAATTTTTCATATGGAAATATTTAGTTAACTTTTAATTTCAAATTTAAAAAAAACTTAATTTATCAGTTAGTTTTTTTTTATTTGAAAAATCTTAGTCTCCTTACAATAATTTTAAATTTTTTTATCACAACATTAATTATAACATTTTTGTGACTTGATTCAAATAATTTTATTGAATTAACATGTCAATCATATTTACAGAATTATTATTTGATAATATGATTTGGCATGAAGGAAAAAAACTGAAAAAAATGTATCTTTTTACATGGAATCATTCATAATATTAAATTTATATTTGTTGTAGTTTTTTTGTAAAAAATTATTTAGTTCATATTTAAATTAATAAAGAGCAGATATTAACATAGATACAAGTATAATATTTATTTAATGGGACAAAAATTCTAAATCTATAAAATATGTGAATAAAAATAAAAAATAAAGATGAATTTGTATTTTAAACAACATCTTATTTTATATTTAATTCCAATGAGTTATTCACACAAAAAAAATCAAAATCAAATAATAAATTTAACCAAATTCTATCACAATGAGTTAAAATAGTAGAAGAAACTTAAAAAGAAAACTGAATTAATAACCTGCCGGTGATATTTCGAAGCATAGTGATGTGAAGTGATTCCGTGGATTCGAAGCCTTTGGGAAGATCACCCATGTACACAATGTAGATCTTACAAACAAAATAAACAAAAACCATTATTTAGAATCTAAAATTTTGTTTTCATGTTAAATTAACGATATATTATAGTAATAAGGTATTCTCATTATAAAAGTTATTATTAATATTTTAATTTATTTTTTTAAGATTTATTTTATTATATATTTTTAAAAAATTTATTCTAATATAAGTCTCTCGCATGTAAGGAGATGCATTTTTATATTGAAAAAGCTTTAAGGTAATAATCACTTTCTATTTCTTTTACATGACGATTAAGAACAGATAAATAAAAAATTTCAATTTTGAATTTCGGACCTCAACATTTTCATCATATTATTTCATGGTAAGTATTGTAAATAAATGGAAAAAATAGGTGGAACGTGGTTGAAAAAGATGCGTCTTAATTCATGTTTTATTCTCTTTTTTCTCCTATTCTCTTCCTCTTTTTATTCTTCTTCCTCCTCTTCTCTTCTTTTTCTCTTCTTATTCCTCTTTCTTTTTCATCCTCTTATTGTTTGGTCTCTTTCCTCTCCTCCCTCGCTTTCTTATTATTTCCTTATTCATTTTCTTTCTCTTCTTCTCTTACTATACAAATAAATTTCATCACTTTGTAAGAAATTTATCCTTCATTTTATCAACAAATTTACAAATAGAAATATATGTCACCAATAAGAATTATTGACGAAATTGACCATCGGATACATTATTGACGAAATTGACCATCGAATACATTATTAACGAAATTGACTATTAGATACATCACTGACAAGATTGATTGTTGCATACATTACCCACGAAAGTATTCGTCAATAATATAAATTATAATTTATCGACAAATTTTACCAACGAATTTAGCCCCTATAACATTACTAGCAAAGATATCTATCATTAATTTAAATCCTAAAATTCACTAGTAAATTTGGATTTACAAACGACTTTATTTTCATTGGTAAAATTTCATTAATAAAATAAAATCTTGTAGTATGAGAAATATATAGTTTTTATATTGAAATAAGCTAAGGTTGTATATTATGTACTTAGAAAACATTTGGTTCTTCAAGGAGACTCATAAACCTTTATATTGAAATTAGTTCATGGTTGGAAGATTGTGTTTAACTTTATAAAATGTTCATCTTCCTATCTAAGATTTATGACTATATAAGATATTGTTCGATCACAATTAAGTATATAAAATAAGACGTTTTATTTGTGGTTTGGACTAAGTAGAACTTAAAGGCCTAGGCCTCTTAAAGTAATATGGAGGAATTTTAGATTAAAAAATAATTATTACACTCCTAACACCTTAAAATAGAAATGTTAAAGTGAGGCAACTTGGCTCACATATGTTGGCTTACCATAGGTTAAATTAAAAAAGGATCAGCTTAATCCGACTCATTTTTTTTAACAAAATTTTGTAACCCGGCTAGACCCACCACGGGTTGGTGGGTTACTTGTTGATTAACTTATGTTTTGTTTTTCAATTTATTTTATATATTTATATATTTACTGTAGTACAAGAAAAATTGATTGACTAAATTCATTTTTTTATAGTAGTAGAACCAAAGTGTTTACCTAGTGCTTCAAATATCATGATAAAGATAGTAGTCAAAGATTAAAGTATTAACGTATAAAATTTGACAAACAAATAAATTAAAGATCTAAATTATTCAAATATTATTAAACAATATTCTAATACTTAAAATGATCTAATTGTGAACTAGAAGTAATAAATAATTTTAATTATAAAATTATAAAAATGATAAAAAATGAGTCGAGCTCACTTCATGTTAAAATAAAAAAACTTAAATTTTTTCAACCTAATCTAATTCAAACATGAACCCATCTATCTCACAAATTAAAATCCATTTTAAGATCTACCTTAAATCGGTTTGGAACCGTAATAATTGATAGATGAAACAATTTTTCTATACTTCTAATAATCTTAAAGAGATAATTGTGTCATTAAAAAGTAATAATTTATTCAGTGAATAAAAGATAAAATCAAGTTTTAATACTTCTTATCTTAATATAAACAATATTATAATATGATCTATAATAATAGAGATGACTTAATATAACCTAATAAATCAAAATTTCCGCTAATTATTAGGTAGGTGGGTGTAACTATTGAAAAATAAACATTCTAGTCCTTCAAATTTATAGCAAAATTAATGTGTAAATAAAGAGTTTTATATTAGTATTAATTTCTGACATGTATAATTTTTTTTCAATATCTTAATAATTATTTTAAAAGTTATATTTTATCAGTAATATTATTTATACCGATTATTAATAGTTATTAATATTTTTTTCTGATAAAAAAAATACTGATTAATAATATAAATTTTTATACACACACTCGAAATTTCGAGATAATTAATATTTTTCCCGCTTTTCCAAAACATAACTAATTGCTTATACCGCCATAAAAAGTTAAAATTTGAACAACAATTAGCATTCTGTTTTAGATATTCCGACAGATCGAAGGGATAGAAAGTTTTGGGCAAAATATTATAAAGGTCAAATAAAAATAAAAAATATCACTATTCTCAAAAGATGATGCATGAACAAATATACATATTTCTTCAAGATCAGTGTATGATTCAAATGTTCTCTTAGAAAATATTTTTAATTTTTTTTTTTACCTAAAGCTGTTTGAAAGATGATAAAAGAAACTATATGTTATAATTTGTAAAGTGAAACTTCACCTTATGAAAGTTAATATTTACCTTTCGTTCATCTTGTGAATATGTTTGAGCCAAAAGAAGAAAACACTTAAGTATTAGAAGGAGACTCCATAAGCGAAGAGATATCATCTTTTTTGCACTGCAAATTTATATATCCAATAACTTCTTCTTAAGAGTATATATACATGTTTATAGGGTACAACTTGGTTGTTAATACTTAGAATAAATCCAATAACTTAATTATATTTTTGTTTGCATTCTTCAGTCACACCAATAATCAACAACCAATGGAATGATATTTTTCTCTACAACTTGGGCTTACACACCTAACAAAACTGTTATTAAAACTTCCGATGAAAGTATGCATTTGATAAACTAAGAATTTGTACGATTAAGCAATTTAAATAAGACCATTTCTAGAAAATATATCAAATTGATGTTGACTTAGTCTTAAAACTAACAACTCATCGAGATGTTTTTATTTCTTACAATATTCCATTGATCTTACGACATTTGGATCACAAGATTATGAGCAAAAGAAAATCTTAGCTTAAGATAATTTTTTATTTGATTTAAAATTATGAGATTAACGATGAAGATTATCACTAATTTTAGAGTTTATTCTAATTGATTCTTATATGTATGTTAACTATCAATAGGTAATAGTGGAAAATATCTTAATAATGTTGAAATTTCTTATTGTTGACATCCCATCCACAAGTAATGGCCTGGTCTAGCCATTTATAACCACTTCACATTGTAACATATTCATCATGTCATAGCCCAATTTCTTTAAATAAATCTATTCTCACTAGCGGCATGAGTTTTCACCCATTCTCAACTATGCAACAATATACAATAATCATTAGTCTTCATATCAATGACAACAACTATGTAAGGGTAACAATTGGGACCAAACTAATTCAACATAGAAACTGGTTTATTATGCATAGGGACATTGGTCTTTCCCCTCTCCTTGATTGACTTCCATGTAGAAGAACTATTATGCATAGAATGAATGAAATCAACATGCTTAAACTATGATGGGTCATGCTTTGTAGACCTACCAAGTCTATTTGCTCAATTTTGTGAGATCCCTCGCTTTATTCATTGGTGCACATATATTGATGTCATATTGAGATATGTAATTTAATTTGTCATTAATTATCACTTTACCTATAATGTTAACTTCTTTAAATTGATTTAAAATGATGTCAAGTTCAACAATTCATACAATGAACTACATGATGACATATAAGAAAAAATAAGTTTGGTCCATATAACATGAACTTGCATTCAATGGTATGCTATTGAGTTCACATCACACTGATTTGCATGCATATGGTAAACCTTGTGTACATTTTAGTATACAACCACAATGTACACTATAAATACCAACATGTATAATGTCATGATATCATTGACTAGGCTAATGCAATTAATTACGACAGAGCCCATACCCAAGATAAGATGGAAGCCTAAGACCCAATACAAAGCTTAGGAAGGATCATGACGAGCAACAACTAAATTGTCCCAAGAAACTTTGCAAAATATGATAGCTAATCTAATAGAGGTGCAATTACATAATAGGATCCAACAAGTTGAGACTCGCACGAAATAGGTGCTACTCACATGTATTATTTGCTTGGAATAATGATAAGGCCAATTGTTAGACTTTGAATAAAAGATTCAAAATCTTAGTTACCTTGTTTTCTTTATAAAGAATCTGGGAATGAATGAAATAGACTGGATATGGGTATGAGTATGAGAAATCCTCAACTTTTTCAATTGGGTATGGGGATGGGTATGAGGATGTACATATCCCCGCCACAATACCCGTCCCCGCAACATCTCCCACCCCATTTAAATTATTAAAATAATCACAATTAATTAAGTAACCATATATATATATATATATATACTTTCTATTTTTTATTTCTTCTAATTATTTGGTTTGTCATGAAATTCATTCGTATCTCCAATATACTTTTCATCTTATCATAACCTTTATGTAATTATGTTAAAAGGATGTATGTCAATTAAAAAAAATTTATGTCTCACATTTGAATATTTATATTATTTTTTAATATTTATATTTATTATATATTTTTCTTTAACATGAGAATGTTGAATACTCTCAATTTAAGTGTTTAATAGCATAAACCTTTCATTTACTAGTAAATATTGGAAAAAAAAATTATTTACTTATTATTATTCATTTTTGTTTCATTTGAATAACTCTTTTGTTTCGTTAAAACAATTTTCGTTATTTATCAACCATTGAGTATATATATGATATGTTGATATTTGAAAAGTGTTCTTAGATCTCTAAGGTATTTTTCATCTTATCATACCCTTAATTATACATTTGTTTCTCATTGTGTGATTTCTTTCAATAGTCTCTCAAATTGTTTCTAAGACACTCATTTGTTAATTTTTGTTATATTTTTATTTGTTGTTTATTTTCATCATGTAGAATATTATTTCGATATATTTTATCTAATTATTTTTTATTTTCTAACTCATTATCAATTATATTGTAATTTATTTTTGTACTATAATTGTATAAATAACTTTTATTTACTACAATATAAAAATTTAATGTAATTGTCATGAATATTTTTTATCACCATCGAACATATATTTTATTATTATGTTTATTATTTATTCTTTGCATCATTTTGATCAAGTGATGTATTATAACTTTTATTAGTGTATAAAAAAGAGATTTATTAGAATTTAAAAAATTCAAGTAAACAAACATTTAAAATACATTTTAATTTGAATATTTGTTTTCCTTTTATATTTTTTTAAAAATATTTTTAAATTTTATCAACTAGGTTTCATTAATGTTTGTAAATTTAATAAATGTTTTGGTTCTCATAAAATTTATTTGGTATTCTAATATAAAATGTAAACAATTATAATTTATTTCAAAGTATTTGATATGAAAGAAACAATCATCCTCCTAATATTGAATATTTCATAATATTGTGTTTCCTTTACGTAATTTTTTATTATTTTATAAAAATTAATTAAAATTAATATTGAAGTATAAGAAAACGGATACGGGTATGGGTACAAGATTATACTTATTATCCGGTGGGGATGATGATGAGACAAAAGTTTGATACCCGTTGAATTTGGGTATGGGGATGGGGATGAATTTTTTTTACGGAGATGGGTATGGGCAGTGGCGGAACTTGGACTAAAATTGTAGGGGGGCCAAATTAGATTTGTTATATATAATTTTTTTTAGAAGAAAAACTATTCATTTTTTTCTCTTCATTTCCTCTTCTTATAACAAATAGTAGAATTCAAAAAAATATTACTATCATTCGCTATTATATCATGATACCAATTCATGAATACCATTTTAGATAAGGCATTCATATCTCATCAATTTGATTTGGTGGTATTGTCAAATTTGATGTGGTTTTTTCCGGATCACGTTCTATTGAATTGTTAAATTCATTATATGTAACTTTGATAACTTTAGAGATTTGTTTTATATTGTCTTAAATTCTTGGTTCTTATTAAATTTCTCAAGCTTAGTTAACGTAAATGCATTTCTTTTTCATCTTCATCACAAACCTTTCTCTTTGAAAAAAAGGAATCAATTTTTTTACTTTTTATCAT
>Ga0214542_1005693_pt1 | contig 23456 bp, 10 predicted proteins | sample CNSS1metaG_FD_160096 | JGI IMG/M metagenome (GOLD analysis project Ga0214542, IMG submission 160096) | Root nodule microbial communities from cowpea collected in UCLA plant growth center, Los Angeles, California, USA - CNSS1 | ecosystem: Host-associated > Plants > Roots > Nodule | place: USA...
ATTTTTTATTTTTTTTAAAATATTATAATTATAAAATTTAAAAAAAAAAAAAAAAAATATAAAATTTAAATTTAAAATTTTTTTAAATTGTAAAAAAATTTTTTTTTTTTTTTTTTGCAAAAGAATGATTTGGGGATTGCTCAATTTGAAAGGAAAAAAAAATCTTTCACATAACTTTTAAAGATAAAGTTTATTCTGTATTTCTTGGAGGCCCACAAAGAAAATTATAGGGGGTGTAGGAAGAAACAACCAATGTAATTAAATAACTTAATTAAGTGCTTGTTAAATAGTATTATGTATCGTATAATCACTTGTACAGGTTTTATTATGATGTAGGAAGAAGCACTTAATTAGGTCTCTTCATGAATAAGTAGGAAGAAGACATTATTAGATTAAGAATTGTGAGGGATCAGTTTAAAATTGACAGATATTAGGTCTCTTCATGGCCTTATATCTCTCGGTCATTTGTTATTGTCATTGTCATGTTTTTTCTTTGATGCTTGCATCTATACAACTTGCTGGCTCAACGAAAATTAGGCGAGTTAATATGCTCAACAAAGTTTTCAATTGCAAATGGTTGAGTGGTAAAGTAGAATATATTGGCGAGCTTCAGATGGGTGTCATCATCTCTAGTGTGATGAACTTCACATGAATGAAATAAAAAACTGCATATACATTAAAATTTACGCAACAGGAATGAATCTCTCCAATCACCAAGTCCAAAAGAAAGAAAGGTTCATGTACACGCGTATATACCTCATCACACATATATATTAACAAGTGACAAAAGAATAGGATTCGTTCAGCTCTGTATGTGGTGAATACACGGTTTTACCAAAAAGATCGAAGGGAATCGTCAAACACATTGCATTTCAACCTAACACAACACCCACCTACGTGAATTCTGACCAATCAAAAAAATATTCTAACTTCACCAAACTAGTGTTCATCAATAAACAGCTTGAGCGTGTGAGCAGAAACAATCCTAAAGAATGTAGCATAAAGCATATATATCAACTAGAGTTTAAACTCCGGGCATTGGAATGAGTCTTTATTCAGATTCTACTACTTTTCCTTGTAAACAATATCTTGATCCTCGAGGGAATCCAATGGAGGAAGGTTATCTATATAAACAAACCATGATGAAGTAGCCTTCATAATCATACTAAAGCCTAAGATTTGTGTATGTTTTTAACCTAAAACGTATACATGTCGAATTTGAGTTTCCTGAGGTTCAACTATAGCTTCTCATGGAAGCCCTCCTCTTCACGCAAGCATAGCTTCATTTCAAGACAGACATCGAATAATGAAGGACAAAGTTTCCAACCAAAAGAGGAGGAAATGAAATGGGTGTTTCAGAAATTTGACACCAACAACGATGGCAAGATCTCACTTGAAGAATACAAGGCTGCTGCAAGGGCTTTGGATAGGGGCATTGGGGAAGCTGAAGCAGTGAAGGGTTTTAGGGTGATGGACTCTGATGGGGATGGCTTCATTGACTTCAAAGAGTTCGTGGAGATGCTCAACGGAGAGGGTAAGATTAAAGAAGCGGATATCAAGAACGCTTTTGAAGTGTTTGATTTGAACGGTGATGGGAAGATCAGTGCTCAGGAATTGTCCCAAGTTCTGAAGAGGCTAGGAGAGAGTTGCAGCCTTAGTGCATGCAAAAAAATGGTGAAAGGAGTGGATGGAAATGGAGATGGTTTCGTTGACTTGAACGAGTTTACGAGGATGATGATGAGTGGGAAGAAACTAGGCTAAGTGTTTAGACTAATTATCTTGTTTTCAGTGTTTCTGTTATTCGTGTCTTAAGAAATACTTTGTTTCTTTTTCTTTTCTTGAGTGCTAGAGAGGTTACTATAGTTTGTTGGTCCTATATATGAGATTAACTATAACTATATCATGCTTAGTTAGTAACAGGTGTAATGCTTCTGATATCAATGTATATGGTAAATGTTAATGTTATTTTGTCTTTGATTCCCTGCCTTGTTGTTTTCTCACTCGAGATAATCTCTTACACATCATGCTTGGAAACACATTATAATTATGATATGAAGAAAAATGATATAAGAGAACTGAGAAATTTAAGTGTCAGTATAAGTTTCATATCGACTATAAATGAGAAAGTGGAACACTATATAAGGATAAAGACCCATAAACCCATCGTCTTAAGGTTTTGGGTTGAGAGTGGTGTCAATGCCTTATGTGGTTGGGCTCAGGTCTCATTTGGTACTGTATCTCCCCAGTGATATCTCTCCTTATAAACCTAACAAGTGGTATCAAAACCGATGGTTAAAACCGGCTCAGACGAGTACAGTATGATCCTAGTATCGAAAGTCTTCCTGGCAAGAGTTTCAGGTATCTCTCCAGTGAAACACCCTCCTTAAAAACCTAACGAATTGAATGAAGAAAAATGATACCAGAGAACAAACTTTGAGATATAAGTTATAACACAACTAAATCATGGCCCATGATAAACAAATTGAATTAATCAGATCTTTAACTTCTGTTGCAATTAGAAACTAAATCCTAAAGCACTGAATCGTTTAATCAACAACAATTCTTAATCTAACGAGTCTCCTGTTCTTTCTACCGGGAGAAATAATATTAAGGCTCTTGACCACATATTTATACTGGAATATTTTTAGAAACCCGAAATTATGATTCGGCATGACTCTCTAGGACAATTTTTCTTATTAATGTTAGACAAAGGTAACAAATAAGTAGTACCAATGGTTATAAAAGAAAAGTTGTTTATAAACTTTGATGCAATATACATCGGATATCTAAGTGGATTAGAAATAGGATAAATTTACACCCATATGAGTAGATTTATATTGTCTGATCAAATTTGTTTTGTACGGTTGAATTAAATTAAAGTCCACTTTTGTTAAGTAAACTTAAATGAGGATATTTGAAAAAATATAAAAGATAGCAGTGTTTGTTAGTAATAATTATGGAGTTTATTAAATTGTATTTCGGTAATAGTTGGATAACTACTTTTAAGATTAAAAGTTCATTAGTAGTATTTTGGAAGTAGTTGGATAGTTATATCAATTGTATATTTTGGTACCGGTTGTATTAAGGTTCAAGCTAAAGGGTCTTACAATTACATTGATTTTATTAAAAAGTGTTTTAGATGCGCATGGTTCTAAGTTAATGTCCGATAAAAAAAATTAGATGAGTTACTTTTTATTCGCATTGGAAACACATTACACTCTGGTAGGGTAATATCTCACACTTTAATAGATCTTTTACCTGTTTAACGGGATAGTTAAGAGATTATCTGGGCTTAAACTCTTCACAACTTTTCAAGGGATAAACCTTTTTTATACGAGTAGTTTATCATTATGGGCATGGATGTTTTTGTTTAGACTACTAAACCCATGTTATTAATTTCTTTGCGCGGTTGTTGACAGAAATTAAATGAGAAATTAATTAAGTGTTCATGAACTTACATCTTTGGCTAATTTGATAATGTACATCTTTGACTAATTTGATTTGATGGAGAGATAAACTAATGACTATTTCCATTGTACAAACAAGATAGGTTGGACTAGCCCACTTTTCCATAGGTTATATATTCACTTATGTAGCTTTCTTAATTGTCTCTACATCACACATCATAAATAGTAATATTAAAAGAGTGTTTATCTAAAAAGATTTGTTGTGGACATAATTTGGTATCAAAGTTATTTAAAAATCTATATTACTTAAGGAATTTGGTGTTTATTAGAATTATCGTGTTATTGCATCGTTGATAGATGTCTAATTTAAAACTTGATATGCATAAAAAAATTATATTTAAGATATCAATTAGAAAATAAGACAAACTTATATCATTTTATCAAACCTTAAATGTTATCTTTATTAATTTATTACCGGGATTGGAGGCATTTTTATGGGTAGGGCATGGTCTTATTGATAGGTAATTAATGCAGTTGGATAGATTTTGGTGGGACCTCGATATTTCCGAAATGCACATTTACCTTTGCATTCTCTAAAGGGTGCATGGAGTTTTGGTTGCAGTTTTTGAGGCATAGAATGAACGAAATCAAAAATGGCGTTGGAATTGCGTAGTACTAGAAGTCACGGTCACTCTTGATGGCACCAAGAAATTTCTGAAAAGCAACCCTTCCCAAGGCCCAAATTTATAAACAATGCTCTTTTGAACTTAATTAAACAAAGTTATCTGCTTACAGCTGCGCGTGTGAGTTTTCAACTTTGAGACCATATCGCCTGTTGCGGCGTTTTATTCTATCCATGTACAAAGGAAACAACTGCATTTTCATCTTCTACATTTCAACTTCTTTCTCCACTTTAACCTAACATTAATTTAAATATATCCTTTTTTCTTTCTTCAAACATCTTTAAGGATGTTTCAAATTTTAAAGTAAACAATACTTGGCTAATGGATTATAATACTATTACCTTCAAATACTTGAAGATTGGAAGTGTTCTTTCCCCTTACCATTGTGGATTAAGTGATGCAGAATTTGTCAGTCTAAGATCAGTTCGAATTTGGTGAATGAAAAGAAAGTGTTGGATTTTTTTTTTTTGAAAAGATAGTAGAGATTTATTAACAAGGACATAAATTCTTCGTATAAAAGAAACTAACATTACAACATAAAATCTTAATATTAAACCTTAAGATTTAGTTCATGGATTTTGTTTTTATATATATTATTCAATTATTTTTCTATTCTATGTCAGAATTTCATGAATTTCTAACAAGAAAACAAAGTTTGAGGTTTTAATTTTGTGTCTGATGGCTTTTCTTCATGTCCATTCGGTTTGTTCTAAAGTCCCAACGTACTTATAATGGAATACATGGAAAAAAAAATGTCCAATTTGTTATAGGAAAATATTAAAACATTCAACTCTTACACCATTTTCAATTAGAGATTTTATGTTTATATGCATTTTTTTTTCACTTTTTACGCAACCAAGAAGAAATAATTTATTTATCTAGTTTGATCCTTTTTTATATCAGTGTCACTTTTTGTTTTAATCCCTATATTTAAAATTCCATGTTTCATTTTCTATGCCATTGGCATTTCATATGTTTCAGTTTTTGTTTCAATTTTGGACAACTTTAAGCTATATGATAACTTCACTAGACTGCCATTGGGGTTTTCTTTTTCGTTGAAAATTTCAAGACTTGTTTCCCAAACTTCTTTGCACAAATATTTAGAAGAAAAATAAATTTCTTTATAAATAAAAATTAGTTTATATATAAATTAATTTATAAAATATATAACTTCTTTAAATTCTTATTTTTAATTTGCTAAAGAATTTATTTAACTTTTTTCTCTCTCCTATTTAAGGAGAAGCTTATCTAAATTATTGTCACCACAGCTATACTTAGTTATATTAAGATAATTAAAGATAAATAATATTACTAAAAAGTATATTGCAATAAATTTCAAATTAATCTTTATTGTTTAAGTTTTGTGTTCACATGTAAATTATCTTTTATATTTATCAAATTATTATAAAAAAAGGTTAAGATGAAGTGTACTTTTCTATAAAATTATACTGTAAACAAATTCCTTTTTCCTCATATGATCTATCCATTTCGCTTTATATATATATATATATATATATATATATATATATATATATATATATATATATATATATATATATTTTTAGAGACAAAATTGTTTCCGATTAATTATCCTTTATAAACAACATAAATTAAATACTTTTTTCAAGACAATCCTTGATCAATATTTCTAGGTGAGTAATTAGTTAGAGACAAATACTATATATTTCTGACCTTAGAGATATTATAAAATAAAGAAAAATGGAGAGATTCGGATGATTAAGTTATTTACTACAAAAACAAAATAATTTACCTAATGTAAAAGTTTATGGATAATAACAAAAATTCATGGTAATCAGAAATTACCAACGGATTATCCACAACTCAAATATTTGATGTCAATATTTTTTTATGGATTTTGTGTCTGTGAGAAATATCAATTTGTGGATAATAAATTTGACCATCGTTCGTGGATCATTTTTCTCCACTCAAATTTTGTAAACAATGTATACAGACCACCTTTCATATATAATTTTCATGACTTCACTTATGTGAGTAATGCTGACAAACCATTATTTGTGGATAATTTCTCACCACAAAAATCCATAGATAAAATTGATGATAAATTTAAAAGTGTTGTCTCTATATTCTCAGATTTTATTTTCTTATCCGGTTAATTTCTTAAAATATAAAAGCAAGGGTATGATATATTATAATGAATTCCTTGATACATCATATATTTTTTTTCATTTTTTTTTCTAGCCTATCGCATAAAATTTTATTTTATTTTAATTAAAGTGCCAAAATCGTAATTGGCGAATGGTTCAATTCCTACTGAATTCCTAGAGTTTCATTTTATTTAAACACATCAAAGTAGGCAAATGACACGTACAAATCAATAATGAGCTTACCAAATTATGAATTAAAGAAAAATCGACACTAGCACATTATCTATTTCTAACACTAACAAATAAAATAAAAATAGAGATAATTAACAATATCCATGTGAACTTTTCAAATTTGAAAAATGTTATATATATATATATATATGGGATATTATTGTCAATTTAGCCAAAAATATAAAAGATAATGATATTTTAACCTTTTTTTTTTATTTACTTTTAATCCGTGAGCTTAATCATCATTAGATCATTACATCACTTGAAAAAATCAAAATAAATAATCTAGTGATGATTAAAAAATAAGTAAAAAGTGAGTAAAAAAATGTGAATTAAACTATTTTTATCCAAATATGAATGAATATCGAAGCCCAAAATGTGAGGATAATTAATGAATAGATTTAGCCAGCGTGACTTGCCCTATTTTAACTTATATCACAGTGCCACTACTGGCTGAAACAAAGCCTCTTAACAGCATGAGCACTTTTGGAAGCTGTTTTTTCAAATGTAGGTCCATACCTGTCTCCCAAACAACTCTCACAACAATCATTCATTACTCTTCTTCACACGTCTTTTATTATATACTATCCATGCTCAGCAGTAACCATTTTCAAAATCATCAAACAGTTTAATTGCATCAATTTTACAATCAGCTTCCATTCCAAACCAAAAAAACTGTTCGGATATAAGTTTAAGTTTTGTATCAGTAAAAATAAGATTTTGAGTTGAATGTACAGTTATTATTTTCTGAGTTTGGCTCAGCTTTCATTGTTTTTTTAATCTCTCCAATATTTTTTTTTCTCAAAAGATTCATCAGAACTACAGCACGAGGTGGGAATAATCCATCTATAAGACACCACCAATGACTTATTTTTACGTATTACATGAAATAATCTTCCTGTTGTTAAATCAAAATTAGTTTATGTATAAATTAAAAGGTAAAATCTTATATAAATTATACAAAAGCAAGTTATCATAAAGAAATTAGACACAGAAGAATCATCTAGCTAGAAATTAGTTCGTTGTTGAGATCTGGCATTGGGAAAGGAGCATGGACATTAAATATAGAAGAAGTTTTTAATATGAAATTATGTTAGGTTTAGGTGGTATCACAGACGATATAAGATGGAAGTAGTTTTAGAAGGAAATGGAAGAGCAAAACCGGGATGAGGACAAACTGAAGAGCCTTTTCATCTCCAAGAATTTGCCGATTGTGTTTGACTGGTCCATGTTCGAGGGTTTTCATTTGTGGGAATCAGCCACATGTCATAACCCCATTAGCAGAATCACTTCAAAAGAACTGAACCACGTGAGTGACAACCTTGTCCTTTGCTGCAGCTTAGTTTTTCAAATTTTTTAATAAACTTTTAGTGGTCTGTGTCCTTTCCCTGCATGTTACCAGGCTTTCTTGGTCCTGAAGACTAGTAATTCTACTTCTAAACAATACTCCAAGAGTTCAAGATTACGACCCCTCTCACCCTTTTCTTTCTCTCTCTCCCATTTGCAAAACAGATAATCATAGTAACAATTTGTATGATTGCCATAACAGAAGTTGCAATTAGGATGCAAAGCCATTTGGTGCGTACCAGGAATATTCACACAATAAAGATTCAAACTGATATATGAATTGGTGTAAGCAACTCATGTTCTAGCTAGATATATCCAACACTTGAATATGACATTACAGTTAAAACTCTTCACATGAAATATATATATACATGTATACATACACCTTGAACATATTAAAACATACCCTTGTGGGCTTTGGTTTGGAATAGAGTCTTTTTGAAGTGAGGAAACTGCACTTATTATGGTTGGACTCATTAAGGATTGTTGAAAAAAGGATTGAGTCTGTTTATCTTTCTTCTGATATATACATCGTGCTGTCTGTTTCATCACACTCGATTTATGTCAGTGCAGAAGCTATCATTTGTAGTTTTTGCTACTTTTTATTGGTTTTAGATAAAACTTGAATCTTGAACATGTCCCCAAACCAAACCATCCTCAAAAAGTTAACACAATTTATAACCAGAAAAGAAGACAAAAAAAAAAAAAAACATGGCTTGAATTCAATTCACAACAAAAGTAAACGAGCATTAACTTATTTTAAGTGAGACACATTTATTTATTTCAAGATTTGGATCTAGTAAGTGATGGTACTAAAATGTTGTATCTTCCTCACCCATGTATGTGTGTTGGGTGTTGAGGATTTAGTAGGTTGAATTTGAATTAATAAATGTGTGTTGTGAAGAAGAATCCGGAGTCACGTGGTGACTTTGATCCGTTAGTGTCGCCAGCTCATTCCCTGGCTTTGTTTGATTTTAGAGTCAAAGTTGGGTCAATTATGAGAGATAAAATGTGTATGAATACAGCATATATGCATGCGCATGCCGGTCCTCTCTGTAACTGTAAGCTGTAACTCTGCCACTGTGCCACTTTGGTGGTGGTGGTGGTGGGAGCCTTCAAACTTTCATATATTCAAAAATATTCCAACCATCTAACTCTGCATAATCTCAATATAAACCCCATTTCTTTAATTTAAATGTTGTTTTATGTAACTCAAATGCTTGCTAACTGCTATATATCAACTCTCCTCCATAACCTCGACACCTTTGAAGAGAACAAGGAGCAAGCAAAATCTTTTGTCTATGCAATGGTTGTTATGTTATTCAAGTTGTGAATAAAGAAAAGAAAAGATAAAGCATAAAGCATATATAATATGGTTTGTTATTACTGTGCATTGGATGATGAGAGATGGCATAGTTAAAAGTGCAAGTTCTTCGAATCTTCCCAAAACTTTGTTTATATTAGAAGATGAAACACAAGGGATTGGCCTAAAAAGGAGAGCTTTTGCATGAGTTGGAAGCAGCCGATGGTGATGGGGTGAAAGGTGAGAAGGAAAATAAATAAACAAAACAGTTAAAATACTTAAATTGTTGGCAGTTGCAGGCATTCACAATTCACATGTGTCCAAGAAGAGCAGTGTAAACTGGAGACAGTACAAATCTTGAAGATTGACCGTCATTGAAGGCCAAATTGACATGTCATGACAAAGCATCATGTCAAGGCATGCCATGCATGTAAATAATAGTATTTATTAGCAAAGATAGGAAGAAAAATCCAAAGGAAGATCCCTTCTGTGACACATATAAATACAAACCTCTGCTGTAAGTGGGGTTGCAACACTGTGAAAGAGGGGGTCCCAAGTGGAGTTCATTGTTTCTACTTCTCTCGCATGCATCCATTTTGTTTTCTTTTTATCTTAGATGCGGTGTTCTGAAATCTCATGGCATGCTTAGACATGTATAACAACTCCGACCACAACCGTGATGAAAACAACCACCACCACCACCATCCCCATCACCATCACCATCATCATCAGTGCGCTCCAATGAGCCCTAGAATCTCCTTCTCGAATGATTTTGTGGATGTGCAGCAGGCCATGAAGCAACAAGAACAACGAGGCTCAAGATCAGACGCGCCTGCAGTGTCTTCAGACTTCGAATTTTCAGTCACGAACTACTCCATGATGAGTGCTGATGAGCTTTTCTTCAAGGGTAGGTTGATGTCGTACAAGGACAATTGCAACAACCACGTGATGCAGCAAAGGGCCACCACCACCACCACCACCACCACTCTCAAGGAAGAGCTCCTCATAAATGACGATGAATACGATCAGGGTTTTTCTCTCAGGCCACCCAAGGCCTCCTCAACAAGGTGGAAGGGCCTTCTGGGTCTCAGAAAGACTCACATTGGCTCCAAGAAACCTCACAAGAGTACTGAACCTTCTTCAGAACCAAGGTCTGCATTGCTCAATGAAGCTCCTCCGATTAATGTCGCTTCTTCTCAGGTCATAAACTAATCTCTCTCTCTCTAAAAAAAAAACTTCACCTGTGGGTTGTGTTTGTTTTGGTTTTTGTTTGATGTGATCACTACGTAGGTGGTTGTCTGATAATTGGGTCTTTGTTTTTTGGTGTAATCCAGGAAGTTTTAGATGAAGGAGGATCAAATTATGGAGCTTATGGGGTGGGTGACAGTGTTGAGTATTTGTAGAGGAATGGAGCTTCTCTTTTTTTCTCCTTCCTTCTTTGTTTCTTTTTGCCTCTTCTTTTGTTTTTCTCTTCATTTTGTTATGATGAGTTAAGTAAGTTTATTTGTGTTAGGATTTGGCTGTTTTCTTTTTATTCTCTCTTGTAATTTATTTCTCTTGAATGTAGAACCTATTAGCTGTACATATTATTTGCATCTTGCATCTTCATGTTTCACTCACAAGAAAAATATTTTGATCGTCATTAATTTCCCCTAACCACTACATTAGGCTTATACTGAAGGAAAATAAATGTCTCTTATATATCATGAATGCTCGAATCTAATGCGAGCAGCCACAATAGATCGAGAAAATCACTATAATAAATGTGTACTGTGTTTTATTATATACAAAGGGAAGAGAGAAAAGAAGTGCACTGTATAATGGGATAGAGTACGCTGTGTTAAGTGATGCATAGAAGAAGAAAGGACAAAAACACTGTTTCTTTGATTTAGTTCCCACAAGAGTGTTTCCTCCCTCTCCTTTCTATTCACTTCGAAAAAATGCTTTTGTTTGCAGTTTAGTTTTTCATGAGAGTTTTATACAAATATATAAAATTCTCATTGGTGGAAGATTTTGTTGTGTGTTTTACTGTAGTTTTTGAGTGTGAAAGAGACATGTGCAATATTCTACCTCTTTTTTTCTGAAACAATCAGTAAAAGACCGTCAAAACCCACTTGTTATATTTTAATTTTGTTAATTTTTACGTACAAAGAAAAAGTTAAAGTTGAATAACTTTTATCTTAGAAAGTAGCAACTATAATATTGGTATCCAGTTGGAAAAAAGATTTTGATTCAACATGCTATATCATGTAAACAACTAACACATTTTTTGGCATGTGACAAGTCACGAAAATAAAAATGAGTTATAAAATTAGATTGTAAAAGGATATCATCATAGATATGTAATAAAGTATGTTAAATATACTTCATATACATTCAAAGTCTCAAATAATGTGAGTCATTACTTTATATGAAGAGTAATTTGTATTAATATTATGGCTAAAAATATTGTAGAGAGTAGGGTAAATTTAACATCAGTAGCTTTGTTTGGATTTGAGAAAATGAAAAATGATAAAAAGTAGAGAAAAGAGGATGAGAAATCAAGTTATTTGAACCGAGAAAAAATCATGATAACTGAAAAAAAGAAAAAGAAAATATTTGTGAAAGTTACTAAATGATTTGAGGACTGTGTGATAGACAAAACAAGTGTTTTAATTAATAAAATTGTAAGATTATAATTTTGTTTTTATTGTTAAAAGTAATTTAAAATAGAATATAATTAGTTTAATTTAATTTAAAATAAAACATTAACTATTATTTAAAATTAAAAAGTTTTAATTAATGAAATTAATTTAAAATAAGATATGATTAATAGAAATTAAGATAAAATAAAATGTGAGTGATTAGTTGAAATATAAGAATTTAAAATGTGCTCTACAAGATCTAGGAGCCTTGCTATTGGCATATTTTTTTTTATTTACTCCCTATATGACATTTTTGGAAAATATTATCAGACTGACAAAAACAGGTAATTCATCTGTTGGGATGTCTTGTAATAGTGATATGTTTTTTTTTTTTTTTCGGTAATACCTTATAATAACAAGTTTCTGTTGTTTTGTTTTTTAAAAAAGATAATAAAAGGTAAGTTTTTGTTGTTGTATTAAATTTGAGTTGTGTAACTTGTGTTAGTAGAGAATGTGTGGTGGGTTTAGGGATGACAATGGATCGAATCGGGCACGGATAGTGTCTACCCGCAACCCGATCCGGCAAAAAAAAAATCTGTCCGTTACTCGTCCGTTTATCTGCCGGATATCCGTTTAAAAAATATCCGCGAATATTTTTAAAATCCACTGGTACCTGTGGATATCCGATATCCGCAAATATTTAAAAAAATATGTATTTTATAAATTTTTTAATATAAAATTATAAAAATAAAATATAAATTAAATTAAATTATAATTATAATTAAATTTGACATAATAAAATATACTATTTATTATTTCTAATTTTAATTAAATTTAACTTAATAAAATATAAATTAAATTTTAATTTTAATTTTTTGCGGGTAATGGGTACCCGCGAGTACGGATAGTATGATACCCGTACTCGACCCGTTTATAAGCGGGTATTAAAATACCCACTACCCGCAGGTAGTAACTATCCGTCGCGGATTTTATCCGCAAAAATCTGCGGGCACGGATATTTTTGTCATCCCTAAGTGGGTTTTTCTTTGCGACCTCAAATTTTGTAAGTTCACATTCCACTTAAATTGACATTAAACTCTTGAGATTGGGCATTAAACTTATGAGATCAATATCTGAATGTTTATTATATATTTTATTTTTTTAGTTTTTTTTTTTTAATTTTTGTTAATGTTAGTCTTTTTAATTTTATTTATTTTCTCAACACCTTATATAAAAACAAAATTTATAAATACAAAATAAAAAATACATACATTTATTTTATTTTTCTTAACATATTATATAAAACACAGAATTAAAAAAATAATATATATTTTTAAATCCGTTAACTATCTTAACCGGATTCCAATCCGTTAATCATTTTAATTGAATTTTAAAATTACGTAATTCCCTTACCTAATTTTTAAATTTGGTTGTTCCTTTAACCGAATTTCAACATTAGTAATTCTCTTAACCAGAATTCGAAATTCAATAATTTTTTTATTAGATTTTGAAATTCACTAATATCCTTAAATAGATTTCGAAATTTGATAATCTTTTTAACCGGAATTCGAAATCTCATATCTATCCAAATCAAATTTGAAATCCTGTATTTTCAAAAACATTTTTTCTTCCATCAACTGTGAGAAAATTGCGAGGGAGTAAGTACTGTTGGATGGGTAAATATAAGGAAAGATTTTTTTTTAATTAGTTAAAAAGCCGATGATGATTTAAAAGATTTTAGAAAAATTCTGGGATGCAATAAGAAAAGTTGGAAATGGAGGAAGAAAACCCAAATGTAGTTATTGCTTCCTGCATCTCGTGACTTACAAAATCCCACAATAATAGAAAAATGATTCAAACAGCCTTTGGCATTGTTGTCGTCGTTGTTTCCACCGTCATCACTACTGAGAAAGAAGAGGGAGAGAACGTTGCAAAAGAAGAGAAAATGCGAAAGGAAACTTGTTTCGAAAAGTTCGAAAAGCATTTTAGATGTTCCAGAATGTTATTTTTAAAACATATTTTCATGTAACAGTGTTTCAAAAAACTAGCTTTCAAAAGGCATTATACGCCTTCTGAATGCTTTTTTCCAAAAATCTTATTGCGAAATGTACTTCATATGTTTTAGAAATATGATTTTGAAAAATCTATTCCAAAAATTCTGCTAAGAAAATTTCCTTCTGAAAATCTTAATCTAAGGAGTACAAAGATTGTCCAGAAAGTTTTCACAATATATATATTCTAAAAGTCACTTTTTGAGAAGTAAAATAGTCATTTTAAAAATTTGTGAAATTGTGCTAAATATTTGTAGGGAGACAGGAAGTAAAAGCCGTTAGGGGTCGACTATTACGGGAGAATTGGGCTTTTCTTCGTATTAGTAAGCTATTAGTAATGGACCGTAGTAAATTGGCCCATTGGTTTGAAAAATGTTGTTTCTATTTTATTTCTTGTTTTTACTGAAGTTTATGAAAAAAATATCCTTTTATTTTAATTTCACATTTAAAACCTTTTTATTGAAAATATAAATACAATAAATTTCATTTTCACCAAGTTTATGATATAAATTTGCCAAAACTAAAAAAAAAGGGTTAGAAAGGGCCTTCAATATGAACTTAGAGAATCTCATTCGACCCATATTTGAATCACTAAACATGTTGATTAAGGCTGTCTAATTCTTAACAGTGTGTACACGTAGGAAGAATTTGTTATGATAATGAACCCATTCCTATGGTTTAGGCTCGGAAAAACGATTAATTTTTAATTAAATTTTGGATTTATTAAAGTTACATTTGGGGAATATTATGGGTATTAGCTTATTAGTTAATGGGATCATGTAGACTATAATATTAAGTGTTGACAAGTTATCTATAAGTTCTATACTATTAATAAATTGTGCTTAACGTATAACATACTTTATTTAACAATAAATAAAAATGATAAAAACTATGAATCCTTTGTTGCAACATTAAATTCGTTGCATTATTAAAGATGAATGCATTCGCTTTGTTTCAAATGGGAGGTTTTCCTCTTTAAAAGAAGTTTCATAATATTTGTAAAGTAAGGAAAAATGATGCTTTTAAACTATCTCTCACACACACACACACGAAATCATAAGATTCTAAATTCAAATAATTTCGATTAAATAGGTAAAGAAATCTCACATTACAGAAAGTGGGTGTGAAATGGAGTTACCATTGGGAGTAGCTAAGAATAATTAAAGAACATAAATGGAGAGAGTAGGTAAATAAATGGTGAGGGAGGAATATTGAGGAGGAACACTTAGTAAGTCAAAATTCCACGTGGGTAAGAAGGGACCAAAAGTAGCATGAAAAGAAGCTGAGGAGAAGTGAAGTGAAGAAGGAACAGGGCACAAGATCCAAGAACAATAGTACATAGATTCAGGTTTTTGTCCACTGCCACTGTGCCACTTCCCTTCTTTAATACCCACATATCCTCCTATTTCTCCCACCTACCTACCACACTCTCTTCATCACTCATTCAAAAATCAACAAATCAACATAATAAAACACATAAACATGCTTCCAATATTTCACCACCCTCTTCTCCTTCTTCATCCTCTGCATCATCTTCAACTTCTTTCTCCTTATCCTCACTTTCAGCCTATAACCGTCCTCAACCAAAACAGACACTGTCCCCTATTCCTTACCTCACTCTACTCCCTGGCACCAATTACACCATTTTAGAACCTTTTGCTATCAACCATTGATGCATCAAATCAGCGTACAATTGAATGTTGGCAGGGCCCGCAAGCCTAACTCTCCTCTCTCTTCTTTATGATCCAGCATTGTGGGTTTAATTTACTGCCTTTTCCGGAGATATATTCCTATTTCGAGTGCCCTCGTGCACTTCTACCTTCAATCTTCGTTTTAGCTACGGATTACCATTTTAACCACACTTTGCGTCTTTATGCCTCATCCTTCCACAGCATATCTATTAAACCCTGTCTTTTGATCCATTCAACTCAAACATAATAACGTTAACCCATATGCCATTGTCTCCTTTTTCATCGATATTATTAATAATAATATCAATATCTCAGTCCGGCCTACTGCTGATGCCTATGTTTTGCCCACATCTATGAATTGCACCAAATATATATTACTTCAACCAACGATTGATGTTGTCTAGATTGTTATCATGCAGATGCCTTCTCTCGGCAACAATAAAGACACGGAGACAAAAGAAAATAATTAGCAGCCGTGAATTTGTTGAAAAAGTAAATCAGTACTGCTACTAATTTGTGATGTGAATCTCAACGTTTTTCACGTACATTGTACCTAAGGTTTCGAATTGTGTTGTTAATTATTGGTTAACACGAACTGCAAGGGGAAGGACAAATGAGGTGTGGATAAGCAATATACTATTTCATCTGTGAATTACATTTTGCATCATCCACTTGTCGTGACATGTGTCATAAAAAAGAATATCTGGGGGGACCTACTTGATAATATATATATATATATATATATATATATATATAGAGAGAGAGAGAGAGAGAGAGAGAGAGAGAGATGTATTTGTATCTTTCGTTGATTTGAATTTGGTTTTCTGTTTTCTTGTCCTATCTGGTTGGTAAAATGGTTAAATAAATATATGATTGGAGGATGTAAAATAATTATGCTATGAAAGACACGCACGAACACAACTTAATTATGACCGTATAAAATGATGATAGAAATAAAAAGTGTCACATAATCCGATGTTCATATACTATCATAAGATCCCACTAAAACTTGGACACTGCTTTATTAACATTGCCTTCTAATTAAAGATGAGATGAATGTGTGTTTTGTTTCCACTTTTGGGAGAAGGAGAAAACAACACACAACAATGTATTTATTATATGAATGTGCACATGTTAATAAGGGTTAAAGGGGAGAGAGTAAAGGTAAAGGTCCTGATTGGAGATTGAAAAGTTTGCAAGAATGAAGATCCTGTGTTGTCGAAGATATTCTGATATCTCATCCGAATCACAGTGTTTGATTTGCAGGGCAATGATTATAACATAACGGAAAGCAGCAGTGGGAAGGCACATCACGGAATCACAATCTGCAGCAGAGAATCTCAATCCTCATAACAATGTAGTACTGCTGCACTATCTCAGCGCCTTAATAAGCCACCTAGCTAGTACGACGTGACAAACACGTTCCTCCTGCGCAACATGGCAAAATAATTAATTAAAAATTGCAAAACCAAAACGACGGCCGATAAAGGTCACACTAGCTACCTTCCATCTCTAGTCCCACTATGGCTATGCAGCATCAGGACCACAACTTCTCAACCCAACTATACACCACTCTTCTGCTACCTCAACCCTTTCCTCTCATCTTCATCACCGTATTCCCATTCTCATTCCTACTTCCTCTTCCTCTCTCTAATTAACTTCTCTTTCTTTCAATGAATCCACCTTTGCCATAAATTCTAGAGATTAAACAAAACAACCCAACTAATTAATGATGCCTGTGTCTCTCTTTATGGATTTCAAGTTCTGATCAAGACCAGATACTTTCCGTTTTATGTATCTTGGTAGATAAGAAGAAGCGAGAATGGTACCGTGTGGAAACAACAATAACAACAATATTCCAATTTTTACTCCCTTACATATATTTGTTGTACTTGTGAAAGTGGAATGGATTTTGCCGCAAGCTTCGAAGACTTTTCTCACATGGTGGGGGCGGGGATCATCTTTCTCACCCTCTCAAACACGTTCCGTAACTTAAATGGTGCGTGTCTTTGCCCCCTCCCATGTTCAACATCTAAGAAAAATCTTAGCCTCCCCTCTTCCTTCAACCAACTCCCACTCCTTTCATTTCTCCATTTTCGCTATAAGTCGCTTAATCTTCTTCCTTCTCATTTTTGTTTGTTATCTATTTTTTCTTAAAAAAATATACAAAAGAATAGAAAAAGTAGACACAATCATACAGTCACTGACTTCAGTGTACTCTACACTAAAAAGCGAAGTTTAAAAAGACAAATGGACAGGGATTCTAGGGGAACGCTTAGAGGGAAAAATGAGAGAAGTTGAAGCCTGTAATGGGAGCATTAGTTCTTCAAAAGGAAATTTACAGTATTCTGCATTAAGCTGCTTCTTTGTACAAGGAACAAACGAATCTCAACCTGTTTACATTAACCACACTGAAATACAAAAAGTTGTACACAAGAGAAAAGAGTCTTGGTTGGTGTAAATGATAATTAACATTCAAGAAACCAAAGACCTAGACCGGACTTAGCAATATTATAATTAAAGAGACCAAAATGGCATGTTCAAATTGATAGGAGTTCTTTGTTCTTAGGTGGCGAGACTCACACCTTCATGGTTTCAACTGAACCCACTCATAACGTCCTTCCAGCGGCATATCCTTAACAACGTCATAATTGTACCTGCAAAATAAATTTTTAATTAAAATGGAATGAGTGAGCTACATCATATACTCATTATGGTGTCAAAAACCAAAACTAAAAAAAAAAAAGGAAAAAGAAAAAAAGAGTGTGAGAGAGAAAGAAGAAAATTCTAGCAATTATAACTTACTTATCTTGAAATCGTTTCTGAATGTCTTTCTCGGCGGTAACGAAGAATTCTTCCAGCTCCGACACCGTTGGCATGGTTTGAACCTTTGACGAGGCACGACAAGAATTGATCTCCACTGACTCTGTGTCCTCCGAATTTTCGAGATGCTTGCTGGAACGATTCATCTCTTTCCTGAAATGTTGACACCAAAACTATTACTGTTCAGAATTATATATAGATAGAATAAAATGAGCAGTGCGCGAAAAAACACAAACACTCACACACGAGATAGAGAGAGAAGAAGAATGAGTTTGAGTTTTGAATTGAGGAAATTATTATGACTGCTGAGGCATTTTTTATGTCTTGCTGTTTTGACTTGAATTATGAAGAAAAAAAGGGTGGGAGGAAAAGCGCCTGGATATGGAACTATAGCTGGAAGCAAATTCAAATTTAAATAAAATGAGTTTGATTAAAAGACCCTTCAATTTGTGCAGCACCATTGCACGTCGACGTTTCAACTTGCGCGCTCTCCACCTGTAACAAAACGTTGAATGCGATGCATTAATTTAGGTGAAGGAAAATGAGTGAGCGAAAGGAACGATTTAAGAGGAGAGTTGAATCACAAATTGTATGACAGACAGCAATAGATAAGAAATAATAAATTCGTTACCTCCAGATCTAAGAGTTTGATCATGTCCTCATCAAGGCTGGTGGATCCATTGTTGGAGCAGCAAAATGCAGGAATTTCAGCGGAGGTAGGGCTGAGGCAGCGTCGGTTGATCTCCGGTTGCTGCGGGAGAAGCGTGAGAGGTTTGACGAGGGAAGAAGAAGTGGTTCTGGTTCTGGTTCTGGGAGACTTGGAGGATTTAGGAGGGTCTTGGTTGGTGTGGGTGATGGTCTTTCTCTTGGGAGTTGGTCGAGCTGAAGTGTCAGGTTCCATGGCTAATGCGGCTCGGGCGCGTGTCCTGACACCGACCTGAGCAGGCATTGATGTGCACTGTGAGTCCCCTTAAGTACTACAACTAATGTTGCGTCCTCTCGCGAGGTGATTCCTATTCAGGTGTTGGTGGTGTGCACGATGTTGCGTTGTGCGTTTTTTTGGGGTTGGGTTTGGTAATGTAAGATAGAGAGAGAATGAATGAGGTGTGGCGTGAGTGAGCGTAGTAAGTTGGTGCGCGCGTGTAGTACGGAGACGACGAAATTGGGATAACGACGAAAGGGCTTCAACGGTTGGGATTGGGTAATTGCTTTTTCTTAGTGGCGCTGGCAAGTGTATGTGAGGAGCTTGTTTTTCATTGTGGTGGTGGTGGCCTAGTTTCTGTTAACAATGACTGGGAATCTAAAAACGGGAAATCTGACGGCGCCGTTATTCATGTTTGTACCCTGCGTCTTCTTACACCTCAAGCTTCCAACCGGAATAAGATTAAGACAAATCAAGGATTAGTGGGATTAGCCTCTATATTATACACTACAAACAAAGTAACGTTGATTCTGTAGTGCAAAATAAGAATCATGCGCTTCTGATGAAACTATCGTTAGGTATATGCGTTTCTTCCCAAATTACGGATATATCCTTCCTATAAACAGTGAAACAAGAAAATGCCATTTAATACTCCCACCACCTTTATCCTCTTTGAAGTACACTGCCATTTGCGCGTTCTCCTCTTCAAACAATTTGGGTGCATATTTTATATATTTATTTATTTATCTATTTTCCTCCTTGGTTTAGTCGTGAAGTACGTATAGTGAGTGGTCACTGCTGCTCCCTACTATGCTATACCAACTTATTATACTAAAATAAATAAATAAAATTCTAATGTTTTTTTAGAAGGAAAAAACAAAAATTCAATTTTTTACTTACATGTAAATATCCATGTGCATGTCCTTGGACACTAATTAAAAGATATTAAATACAAGAATCCTAAGGTTTTGGATTAATATTCTCCGTGTAGTCTTTGGTCACACAGTCTATCTTTATTTAATCTAATATATATATCTATATATATATATATATATATATATATTTTTTTTTTTTTTTTTTTTTTTTTATAGTAAGTTTTAGGAACATGTATTGACTTTGGTACTAATTATAGTTCTTCCTAATTCAAATCAATTCTACTTTTAATTCAGAAGTAAATAATTTTTACTTTGACCATAATTTGATTCTAATTTTTACTGCTTCATGAAGCATGAAAGCTAATTTGAGAAATAAAAAACATATAGTAGTTAGTTTAGCATTTTATTTACTACTTTGTGTGCACTAATTAAGACTTTGTGATGAATACACCGCATTTTGTTTCAATTCTATCAACCGTCCTTATCTCATTTCAGAGATAAAATATTTGTTGATAAACAAAATGTGACCGCTATTGAGTAAACTCATACAATTAACCTACATTTGTTGTAAAGATTACTTCTATAAAAAATTATATATACTTCAAATTATATTATATTATATTATATTATATTATATTATATTATATTCTTTTCCTTGCTCATAAAAAGAAAAGAAAAAAAAGTACTTGTAATTATTTTTTTCTGCTTCGATATTTTTGGGTTCCTTGTGTTGGGAGGGGATTTTGTTTCTTGCAGCTAGTATTTCCTTTTAGTGCCTCATTCTTAATTGATGACAATAAATATTGAAATGGTGACATGCAACAAATTAAGTTAGGAGAAAAGAGTAGGGGACATGACACACATGGTCATTTAATTTTGGACCATACCGATTTCTATATGTGAGGTAAATATGGATATTGAATGTAGGTATGATCAAATACGGTTGAGATACGCATATTGCGATACACGTGAGTCACGAAGATCAATTTGCCACCAAGTATACACATACATCATCTATATACCACCACGTTCAAACCCAATTTAAAATTTGAAAATAGAAGTAAAAAAATCGTAAATTACAAAAACTCAATTTTAATAAAAAATCATTTTAGCATAAAAAGTCAAACTATTATTAAAATATTATTGAATATAATATCTATTGATTAAATTATTTCAACCAATCCAAAGTGTAATTGATTTGATTGCGCAACTAATTTCAATAAAAGAAAATATTGATTTGGATGACTTTTACTTAAAATTGAACCAAACAACACAACAAATCCCGCATTCAAGATCACCTACATTTATGTTCATCCCAAAGTTTTATACAATGTCTTGCTTTTAACAGAAATAGATAAAACTGCAAATATTTAAAATGAAATGAAACATCTAATGAAAATGGAATTAGAGGATTTTGATATGACCATCGAACGGTGAACCGAAATTAATGATCTGGTTATTTAAATTACTACGTTTAAATTTAATTGGTTTTTAGTGAAGATTTTTTTTTCAACCGATACATTGATTAATATACATATGTATGAGATATAGTACATAATTCAAATTTTGTGTATATGAAGTTAAAAATAGTTGTTTCAAATTAAAGGCTCTGAAAACCTATGCATGATGCTGGTGAGTGGGGAACAGATGTTAACCCAAGGGAACAAAAAGGAGTTTGTCCTTCCATCACCAGGCCATCACATTTTCCAAAAAAAATCAAAGCAAACTTTTTCTTTTCACGTATTCTTTATTTCCCTGAAAACATCTGACTTATTTTCATTTTAATTTCTTGAGCATTATCATTAATCTGGTTTGAAGTGTGTTTCGCTCCGGACCCCAATTACTCTACCAATAAAGTCATGATTTTGTTTCATTTTGATGGCGACCAAGAATGAAAATGAGAGAGAATGAGAATAAAATGTTTCGTGAGGAAAGGAGACGCGATCAAAATGTTTCACACCGATAAACAATAGCAATGAATAATGACTTTGCATGGAAAGAAGTAAGAGTGAGTTTTTGCAAGTGTAAAGGAGATACAAAGGTTCTACAAAGATGCAATATTGAGGTAAAAAAGTAACTTTTCTAAAAGTTCATACCTTAAACAAAAACTTATGATTCAATTCTTTATAGAACTGAAGTCTTTTAATTGTACAAATAGACCGAATTATTATAGCTTTTAGTTCTTTAAACAATTGAAATCTATACCAATATAAACTTTAGTTATTTTAAAAGTGAAGCCTATAGTTGTATAAAGGTTAAAGTATGTCTTTGGTTTCCATTTCCGTAGCAAAATATTTATTTGGTCCATCTATTTTTGTTTTATGTTAATTTGGTCCCTATTTTGGAAAATTCGATGCAATCAAGTCCTCTTCGTTAGTGGTGTAGTAACAACCTTAAAGGGTACCACATGTTAGTTCTTGGATTTTTTGAAATTTTGAAATTTTGAAATTTTTATTTATTTTTCTATTTATTTAAAAAAATTAAAATTGCCACATGTCACACCGATGTCATGCCACGTGTCGGTGATAGTGTGATATAGCTGTGATAGTGCCATGTGTTACTATCATGCCAGGTGTCATTTTCTCATTCTCAATTTGGTCCTGTATTTTAATTTTTATCTCAATTTAGTCTAAATTTTTGTAAAAATTGAGCAATTTTGTTCTTCTCCAAATTTAAACTAAATTTAATTTATATATATATATATATATATATATATATATCAAAATTGATATTTCAAGTAAATATTTTTAACAAAATTAAGTTTATTTAAATTTATATTTTACATTGAACTTTATTTAAAATTATTTGAAAGTTCTTAATATAAAATAATGCTAATAGAAAAAATTCATAAATTATATTTATATTTTATTACATCATACTTTAATATTTTTTTATTTGAATTTACATTTCAAATAATTATATATTTTTAAAATGTGCAAAGTTCAATAATTTCTATACAAATGTTTGAGTTAGTGTAAAAATAACAATTATATAAATTTTAAAAATAATTTAACTAGTTTATGTAAAAATCGAAAATAAATAAATTTAAAATTTGAAAACAATTTTAAGTAAGGTTGAACCTGAAACACAAATTTAAAGAAACTTAGTTTTGTTAAAAATATATAATAAAATTATCAATTTGAATAAAAAATATCAAATTCAATAAAAATATTTGTATAATGTTTCATCGTTGTTCCAAAACAGATAATTCAATGTACACAATATATTAATATAGTCTTACAAAAGGTATGACTATAAAAATATATCACTTATACACTTAAACTAAACTAATAAACTATGTACTACTGACCACTGCTAAAGCTCCCACTGGAAACCTCCTCTTCAACACTAACATGATGGCTCTTCATCCTCC
>Ga0214542_1005694_pt1 | contig 23452 bp, 9 predicted proteins | sample CNSS1metaG_FD_160096 | JGI IMG/M metagenome (GOLD analysis project Ga0214542, IMG submission 160096) | Root nodule microbial communities from cowpea collected in UCLA plant growth center, Los Angeles, California, USA - CNSS1 | ecosystem: Host-associated > Plants > Roots > Nodule | place: USA...
TATATATATATATATATATATATGATAACACATGAAAAACGCGACAATGAACATATATCGTTTACGACAGCTTACCAATAATTTTTAGTTATTTATTTATTAGTATTATTATAATCTTCCTTTAAACTTATAAGAATTTTATATTATATTACTATAAACAAATTAATTTCTATTTTAAAAATATTAAAAAGTACATAATTTCTATAAAGAAAACATACGAAGATAAATATAAGGTTTAAATGCTATTTATTTTCTTTATTTTCATCGTATTTATTTAATTTGATTTTTATTTTGATTATCAATTTTGTCCATCTTGCTAATCGTATTTAAATAGATGTTTGTGAACAGTATATGTCATGTAGTTAGGGATTGCAACGGGGTGGGCCAGAGACAGGTTTCGCTATTTCATATATCTCCATAGAAAAAATTCATCATCATCATCATTCCATTTTCATAGAAAAAATTAATCCTCACCCCCATACCCATTGATATCAAATTTTTCTCTCATCTCCATCCCCACCGGATCACAAGTATATTCTTCTACCCATAATTGTACCGTTTCATTATTAAGTAATTAATTTTTATAAAATAATAAAGTATTACGGTAATATTATAATATTCAATATTAGAAGAAAGATGATTTCTTCGATATCAAATATTTATAAAAAAACTATAAATGTATATATTTCAAATTAGAATACCAAATATAATTTTATGAGAACCCAAACATTTATTAAATTTACGAACAATAATGAAACATAATTGACAAAAATCATAAATATTTTTAAAAAAATATAAAAGGAAAACAAATATTTAAATTAAGAAATATTTTGAATTTTGTTTACTCAAATTTTTTAAATTCCAATGAATATATTTTTAATACACTAATAAAAGTTATAACACACCACTTCATCAAAATCACGCAAAGAACAAAGATTAAACTAATAATAATTAAATCTTCACATAAATATTGTATCTTTTGAACTTTAATATATGTTGGATAGTGATAAAAATAAAATCATGGCAATTACATTAAATTTTTATATTATAGTAAAAAAATTTATTTCTACAATTATAGTGACAAAATTACATATGATAATGAGTTAGAAAAAAAATAATTATATACAATATAGAAAAATAGTATTCTACGTTATAAAATAAACAATAAATAAAAATATTAAAATATTATCAAATACGTGTCTTAGAAACAATTTGAGAAACTATTGAATGAAATCACACAAAGAAAAACAAATGTATAATTACGAGTACGATAAGATGAAAAATTATGAAAATTGTTTTATCAAACAAAAGAGTTCTTCAAATGAAACAAAAATTAATAATAGTTAAAGTAAAGAAGATAAAATTTTTATATTACCTAATAAAAAAAAGTTTTATGCTATTAAACATTTAAATTGAGAGTTTTAAACATTCTCATGTGAAAGGAAAAATATACAATAAATAAAAATAATTAAAAAAAGAATAGAAATATTCAAATGTGAGACATAAAAATATTTAATTGACATACATCATTTGAACATAATTGCATAAAGATCATGATAAGATGAAAAATATATAGGAGATGCGAATGAATTTCATGAAAAACTAATCAATTAGAAGAAATAAAAAATAAAAAATGTTGGTAGAGGGAGTTAATTCACCTATGAATGAAGCATGGTTTTGATGATGTCTGCTGGATTAGAGTAGAACATAGACTTGGTCTAGTTAGGTCATGTATTAGGTTAGTAGTTTATCTTTATCAGTTGTATGTTAGGCCTGCTTTGTGCTGCATTGGACCATTACACTCTTGCTGGTGCAAACATGAATGGCTAGCTGTTTAACTAATGGATTAGCTGTGAGTATGACACTAAGGAAGTAAAAATATGCTCACGATAATTGATTAGGTAAATTGCTAATCAATTAATGACAACAAAAAACTCTGTATAAAAGCTGGTTTTAAAATCTGTTTTGTGCCTGGAGAAAATTGACAAATCACGTAGTTTTCCTTTTGAGAGAGAGCCTTCTGAGAGTCACAGAGATATTGAACATTCTGGAAGATCATTCAAGTGCAGATCCAAGAAGATTGATAGTTGATTCTACCATGATGGGTCTTGCTTGAATCAAGGAGCATATTGTCAAATCTGCACAACATAGGTGTATTCGTTTCTTGATTCTGTTTATTGTATTTCTGATTACAGTGCTTCAGTGTGTAAAGTGTAGGCCTAGGTGCAATTACTTGGATGCATTGCTCCTAGGGGGAGTTCTTGATTGGTAAATCAACTTCTTGAGTTTTAGGGTCTAGAATTATATAGGTGTGCTTGTAATTCTTAGATCCTATCTGTTTAGTGGAATCCTCCTAAGTAAGTTACTTAGGAGAAGACTGGATGTAGATTCATTTTGAATCGAACCAGTATAAATTGGTGTGTATTGCTTCTTTCTCTTCTCTCACAACCTTTCTTGATTGAGTTAAAACACTCCATTAACCCAGAACTGCGAAATTGATTAATTGAGCTTTAAAACCTAAAGATTTCTTCAAGATTCATCTTAAACCAGATAAAAGCTTGTTAATCAATTCAGATCCCCTAGTGGTTAAGATAATTAGACAGATCTATTTTTAACAAATAAAAAAGTGTATAGCGATATATATAAGGTTACTTAATTGACTATGAATATTTTAATAGGGGACGGAGATATGGCAGGTATGAGGACGGGGACGGGGATGAGGCAAATATGTACATTCACATACTCATCCTAATACCCAATTGAAAAAGTTGAGGATTTCCCGTACCCATACCTATGCCAAGTCATAGCGGGACATTCCCCGTCAAAACGGGAATGAGTTCGAACAATACCTACGGGGCGGGTTTATTTGGCATCTCTACATGCAGTTCCTGATTTTTAAAATTTTTAAATTTTTTTTCTTATTTTAAAATGAAAAATTGTCCACGTGTCAACTAAATATCGTGCCACTTGTCAATATTAGTACATGTATCAGTTTGTTGTTGTGTCTTTTCTTTTATTTAATTTAGTCTCTATATTCGTTATTTTTGTTCAATTCAATCCCATTTTTTGTTAAATGGAACAATTTTGTCATTTTCAAATTGAGACCAAATTTTATTTTTATATAAATGTTATACTAATATTTTACTTAAAATTGACATTTTTGTTAATTATTTTTAAAATTCAATTATAAATCAATAGATTTAATTATAAATAGAATATAATTTTTAGATTCAATTATTAAAGAGAATATAATTATTTAAAATGTTATTAGAATATAATTATTAAATATTTTTTTCTAATATTTTATACTAAATATACTAATATTTTTAAAATTCACATTTAAAAATATTACAAATGTTGAAAATATTTTAGAAAAATATATTAATATTTCTAAAATTAATATTTAAATCTAAAATATTTTAGATTTTAATATCTAAAACACAATAAAAAATATTAAATGTTTAGATTTAAATGTCAATTGTAGAAATATCAGTATATTTTTCTAAAAAATTTAATAATTATATTTTATTTAATAATTGAATTTAAGAATTATATTTAATTTATATTTAAATATAATAATTTATAAAATATAATTTTAAAAACAATTAATTAAAATTTTAATTTTAATAAAAATATTAGTATACTTTTTATATAAAAATTAAATTTGGTTTTAATTTAGAAGGGACAATATTGTTCCATTTTAAAAAAAATAGTATTGAATTGAACAAAAATAATAAATATAGAGACTAAATTAAACAAAAAAAATGACACAATCATGAACTGACATGTGACACATACATTGACACTTGACACGACATGACTTGACACATGAACAATTAAAAATAAATAAATAAATAAATAAAACAAATCAAGAATTAACACATGTCATACAATATTTGCATCTGTTAACTATTTAAGCATTATTAGCAAAAAAAAAAAAAGACAAAATTTATCAAATTAATAAAAATCATGATCTAATTGAACACCGAATAGAAAATATGACAAAATTGAACAACGGCGACAATAAAGACAAAAAGATATTTAAGCATAGATATAAATATTTTGCACAATAATATTAAAATTGTGAAAAGAAGATCTATCTTCGTTACATCAATAATGGTTGAAAAATGTAGGTGTGTGATTGTTTTTTATTATAATAAAAAATCTATTATAGCTAATGAATAATATATATTATTATTTTTTTATAACATTAATAATTTTTTATTATAAAAACTAATGAAATTAATTGTATTTATGAGAGTAGAAAATGAAAAATAAAATGAAATATACAAAAAAAAAAGAGAGAGATATCACGTTTATGTAAAATAGATCAATCATATTTCACAGTCCCATTCATATATTTTTTATTTTTAATTTGTTCCTATTTTTTCTTTTCATTTACTGTTAAAGAAAACATATTTAATATTAATATATCTTCTAACCTACTTTACAAAAGGATTTTCACTTTTCACCAAACCAATATGAATGTAAATTTTTACATGAATTAATATAAGTTTACCTTACTTTTCTTTCTACAATATTTCCATGTAATTGATGTAAAAAGATACCTTGAATCAACACTTTATAACACTGTACAATCTGCCAATTTATTGAATGAGTATAATAAACACTGAAAAGAAGCTTCTAGGAAATTTGTCAATCTCTTTACATATTGTAAACTACAAATTACCCATTGAATAATGAGGACAATGTGAGTGTACCAAATTAGTTCTTCCAAATCCACAAGTTAGTTTGTTACTCTTCCAAACTTGGAACTTTGAATATTCTTATGTTATGATAATAAGATTATTCCCTTACCTTTTTGCCTGGTGTGAGGCTGCTATGGAGAGGACCAACTTTACCTTGGATACGATCTTTAAGAGGACATTGCACAAATTCATGGGATTCAATTCTTTCAAGGTGGTTGGATTGTCCTTCTTTGGGATTCAAACAATGAATTTGTAAACCAGACAAAGATTAAAAGTTTATGTGGTCACAACATTTTCCACAAGAAGCCAAAGTTGTTGGGAAGGATACATCCTTAAAAAGCAAACACTTCCCTCTTCAAAAGTTTCATCATTCAAACACCGAATACCAACAATCCTCACATTTCAAATTCCACTGTTTCTTCTTCTGATCATGGTTTGGCCGTGAAAATTTAGAGCCAAACAAATGACACATGTGAATTCCAACCAACTCAACCTTTTTTATTATTATCTTGAATTATGAATGAATTCACTAAATGAGTTAATAAAAAAAAAAATTGTTCTCTCTGAATGCAGAACAAAGAAAAGAAAAAGTTTGGCATAAAAAAATGGACATAGAGTTCGGTAAGGGCACGAAATCACAAACACAATCAGATAACCTTTTACCAGAATAAAGCAATTGTTTTTGATGTGCCAACCAATACTTAGAAGCATGGTCGGATTTTCTCTAACGTGGACATAATAAAATCCAGTCTAGTCAAGGCTTTTCATATATATATATATATATATGCACCAAGCATTTTTCATTTTTCACCTTCTTGATATCTACCACTTGGCCACATGGACCATCTTAGACTTATTCTCCTACTCTTCCTGTTCCTACCCACCTGCTTCTCTTTCACGTTTCAAACTCCTTCAATCAATGAGTTTACCAATCAAAGTTCTTCTCTGAGGCAGCAGATTCTGGAGCTAGCTAACAGTCCTAGCACGGTGAAATGGATCAAGAGAATAAGGAGGGAAATCCATGAACACCCAGAGCTTGCAAATGAGGAGTTCAGGACAAGTGCTCTCATCAGGCGCGAGCTGGACCAGTTGGGTGTTGCTTACCACTGGCCTGTGGCTGGGACTGGTGTCGTTGCCAAACTTGGTTCTGGGTCTCCTCCTTTTGTTGCTCTTAGAGCAGACATGGATGCTTTGCCAATTCAGGTTAGTGTTACTATTTTTTCAGACCACACACAGTCTTGTGTTCTTTCTTAAGGTCTTTGTTCTGTTTCTCACTTTGTTCTTCCAAGCTTTTCTTCTTTGATGCCACATGGACACAACACAAGTGATGGACATGTATGCATGTTCATGTTTGTGGCTAGTTTTGGCTATTGATTTTGTTGTTTCTTTTAGTGAAAAACAAATCAGAAAAAGGATCCTAGCAAATAGTTGTGTTTCCTGGGTGGACAAAAACTGTAAGAGAAATGAACAAGTTCAATTGTGTTTGTAGTCTTCTTGAGTTGGGAATTGGTGTTTGTTTGAATCCGAGGATTACGTGCTGCTTGTTGATTTTACTGATCCAAATTACAAGAGGAATCGGAAAGCGAGTATTAGTTTTGAAAAAAGATGTTGATCATGTAACTGGGAATAGTTTTCAGAAGTGGAAAAAGGAAACAGTGGCAAGATAATTATTATTGAATTCCACAAAAGTACAACCTGGAGTACTGTTACTATATGGGAAAGTTCTGACCATAATTTTAATGGGCTCTGTACTGAAATTCACACCTTATTCCACCATTAACGCTCTAATGGGTTAAATCAGTTAATTTTTTCCTTTCACAACTTCTACAGAATTCCTCCCACACAACCTTCTTTTATTCAGATTTCTGATCTCTTGATTATTTATACTGCAAACCACCCATTTGTGACTAAATAAGATAATGAATTTGATGATTTGATATCAGTATATATCGTTGCAATACTTTATACATTTGTACTAGGCTGAGAATGGGGACGTAACATTCTTTACCAATGCTATCTTCTAGGACAAATTTGGCAAGTAATTGATGCGTTTGACATATGTGACTGGGAACAGGAAAGGGTTGATTGGGAGCATAAGAGCAAAGTAGATGGAAAAATGCATGCTTGTGCACACGATGCACATGTTGCCATGCTACTTGGGGCAGCAAAGATACTGCAAGAAATGAAGGACATGTTACAGGTGAAGTGTAATCGGAAGATGAACATTTTAGGATGTATCGTATTATGTCTTTCTTCCTTTGAAAACTTTTAACTTCACATGCAGACTACTGTTGTTCTAATATTCCAACCAGCAGAGGAAAAAGGCACAGGAGCAAGAGAAATGATCCGAGAAAAGGTGCTTGAAGATGTTGGGGCTATTCTTGGGTTGCACTTGGTGGCAGAGTATGAAACAGGTGTTGTTGCATCTCGGCCAGGGGAGTTTTTAGCTGGATGTGGAGGCTTCAAAGCAAAGATCAGTGGAAAACGAGGCTTATCAGGAGTTTCTCAGGATTGTTATGATCCAGTTTTGGCAGCTTCAACATCAGTTATTAGCTTGCAAACCATTGTTTCGAGGGAGGTTGATCCTTTGGATTCTCAGGTGGAGTGAAATTCTCAAATTGAGTAGTAAAAAACATTTGGCAGGTGCATTAATTAGTATGTATGACTGATTCTCTTCATGGTTTATTAGTTCTACAAAAGTTTACACAGAGATTTTAGTTTGGCAGGTGCTTTCTGTGGCCATGATCAATGCAGGGTATGCTCACGACATAATCCCTGATTCAGCTACATTTGGAGGTACTTTTAGAGCATTCAGCAAAAAGAGTTTCTATGGACTGAGGAAAAGGATAGAAGAGGTAAATGTCTGATTTTGAGATGAAACAACTTTCACTTGATATTATGTAGGATGAAGAAAGTTACACTTGGTTTTCCCAATAACTTGCATTCGAAATGTTCCTTACTCTAGATACTATGAAGCAAAAACTAAGGATAGAAAAAGATTTGTCTAAGAGGATTTTCAATGCATGTAACCTGTTTTGAGCAGGTTATCAAAGGGCAAGCAGAAGTACATAGGTGCTATGCTGAGGTTGAGTTCTTAGGTAATGAACATCCCACAATCCCTCCAACCACAAATGATGTAAGAATATACGAACTAGCACACCAAGTCTCTAGTAAGATTGTTGGAGAAGATAATATAGAATTTGCTCCTCTCTTCACTGGAAGTGAAGATTTTGCATTTTACTTGGAAAAAGTACCAGGCACATTCCTTCTTCTGGGCACACGAAATGACAAGAGGGGATCCACATATACTGCTCATAGTCCTTACTTTTTCATTGATGAAGATGTGCTTCCCATTGGGGCTGCAATACATGCAGCTTTTGCTCTTTCATACCATTCTTAGTCAACAAACTCATACCCCTTGTAATTCAACACATTCTTTGTCATAAGTAGCTGTCAGGGAACATTTTTTTATCTGCTTAATGCATATTGAATTTGCTTTACCTGGCTGCTATCACAAATAACCAAACCTAAAAGGCTAAGATTTTCAGTGTTTTACACTCCTTGACCACTAAAGTTTTCATACACTGTAATTTCACTATCATTTGAGTACAACTTTATCATGTATAATTAGTTTTTTACTTCTACTCTTTTGAAAGTAACATGAATCAAGATATTTTGTACATAAAAAGTAAACTCTTATGATTGTGGAAAGTTTGTGCAACGTTTGAGTGGTTTGAAATGGTTTTGGGAGTCAGAAGTGGTCTGAACATGTGGTTTGAAACATGCGAACAGTGACCCTTCTTTGCATCATTTATTCATTATCAACTTTGGAGGAAAGCCATCAATTACGTCACAAAGAAGCAGATTCCTCAGACTTTAAATAGTGCAATAATAGGTATTGGATAAAGTTTAGTATGGTACGAGAAATGGGAGTGCACACAATTTTGTTCAAATTCACCCGACCAACGTAGGACATTGTAGCTAATTAATGTCCTTTAGGTAAGAAGCAGGCGAAACAACAAAAGGGGTGCAGAGAAAATTGCACGGTGCAAGTGGTTTTGTTGGTCCCGTTTACGGGTCTGACATCATGCCAGCGATGCTTCACTCATCACTTTCAGTCGTAATGAAGCAGAAGAACCACAGTCCAAACAACAAAATCAACCTAGTAACATGGTGAATTTGAATTTCGAGTCATAGCCACCCTATGCTGCTAACTGATGTATCCTTGTCAATAGAACATGAAGTTATGTTTTGCTGCTTCTATTTTTTTTTTCTTATATTTTCACTACTAAATTTTGACAACTTTCTTTTATAATATGATGTGTTATTTTTAAGTGGTTTTGGAAGATTGTTAGAAAAATGAAAAATGAAAAATCAATTAGAAGATGACACCTAAAGTTGTAAGAGGAAGTTGTCAAAATTTAGTGGTGAAAAATCATTTTTCATTTTTTTTAACGTTAAGATTTTTTAGTCTTTAAAATTTAATGAACCTTAAAAAAACAATAAATATTTGTTATATTTAATATTTGATATAAGTCAGGTGTCAAAGCAAATCTGGTTTGCTAGCCCGCCAAAAAAATGATGGGTTTGGTTGAAATTTTCAATTCGTCAATCATTTTTTACTCAGTTTATTTAGTCCGTCAAGTTGGTGGGTCAAGGACAGATTAGTCCGTCCTTGATTAGCTGGTTCATTTTTATTTATTTTTTAATATTTTTATTTTAAAAAATTATAAAAATTATAAAAAATAAATGTTATATATTATATTTTTGTATAAATGTAAATGTGTAATACTATTATAATTTAAATAATTAACATTACATATTAAGTTCCAACTATTAGTTATAATAAAGTAATTTAACATGTAAATATAATAATTATTTTAATTTATCCAATTAAATATATTAATCGGTCAATTAAAAGCTTAACAATATTTATATGATCAAATATGTTCTAAACTAGTTTTTGTACCCGTGTTGCACGATGGATTTTTTAGATCTTATTTTTTTTAAATGGCAATGAACAATGAGTGCTATGCAATAACCTATATATGAAAATATAATGTCTTTAAAAAATTGTGAAGTGTAGAAATGAATTAAACAAATAATAAAAAACAATATTATTGTTGTATTTCATTTTGTCTTTGGTTGTCTATTTTTTTATCTGCAATAACAAACACAAAAAAGATCACTGATAAAAATGTTAAGCTATGCTGAAAATATGATTTCTTTAAAAAACAATTATTTTCCTCCAATAGACAATAGAACATGTAGTATTATATATTAATTGCATAAATATTCGTTTAAACTTTTACTCACAAAAATATTTAACAATTAAATGTTCTTATGAAAATAATTATGATATTTGTGCTTTAGTGATGAACTTTGTTTGTTAAACTAAATCTAAAATTTACTTTTTACTTACACAAATTCATTTATCCGTTTAAAAAAATACTGTAAAATATATGTAAGTTAATTAATAACTACTAATTTTAATAAAATACTAATAATAATACAAATAATTATTATTATTTCAATATAATTAATTTCTTTATATAATTTTCTTTAAATATATAATCATGTATACTTATAAATAGAATATTTAATAAAAAGTTTAATAATATGAAAAAATTAAATAATTAATTGCAGTTATTTTTTATAACAAATTAATTAAAAATAGATAATATTATTTTATAGTAATATTAAATATAATAATGAATTATATTATTAATAATATAATATATCAATTAATACTGAACTGAATTTATAAACATAAATTAAAGTTACGTTTAGTATAATTATTATTATATCTGGAAAAACATTTATTTCCTATCTTTTTTTTTCTTCCAGATTTTTTTGTTTATATATATAGAATTCATCAGTACGGTGTTTTGATGTTTTCGAGGAAGAAGTGTTCATTCAGTTGTTATAGTTTAAAAAAAAAATTAAAATTGTGTCTCCTTACTAATACGTATAAAATAAGTAGATTTTTAGCTAGGTTCCATGATTTGATCAGTTGAGTTTCCAGTAACCCTTTTATAATATTTTTATTTTATTTTATAATTTTTTTTGAATCGATTTTGGATCTCTTGATTTGTTTCATGAATGTTAGTAGTGGTAGAAGGATTGGTCTTATTATAAATATAATGACTGTCGACAACCTGATCTTTTTGAATTTAATAATGTTTAGATGAATTATTTTACATGTTTAAGTATGTGTTTGATTTGAGTATTAAAAAGTTAGTTTACATAAGGTACGTCGAATGGAACAATAAATTCGACCTCCTTAATTTTAGCTATACAATAAGTTGTAATAAAAAAAATTACCTAGATTTAATTTGATGTATTTTTTAAAGTATATAAAATGAGGGAAACTTATATTTATACAATATATGTAAATACAATATATTTAAAATATGCAATTGAATAATCTTATATAGAAAAAAAATATTTATAATATCTTTTGTTTTAAAAAAATAATATAAAAATTGCAAACTCATAGTAATGTAACAATAAATTTGAATATAAAAAAAATAAAACATGAATACAAATAATATATATATATGATAAAATATTAACAAAATTATAAATTAATGTAGAAATTGATTTCCTAAAAGAATATCATAAATAATAAGATTTTTAATATAATAATTAACTTAAAGATTTCTTTACGTAAAAAACATATTTGAATATTTTTTTTAGGAACCTAATATAATAAAAATTAAGGAAAGAAACAAATAGAAATTCTAAATTTTCTAAAAATTTATTTTATGTCAAAAAAATATATACTTGAAGTCATAAAAAAATAACTATTAATGTATTTTTTAAATCCTAATTTAATATAACTTTAATTTTTTGTTCAAAATTTTAGAGAACTATCTTAAGTGTTGCTTGAATGTAGCTACATTTCACCCAAAGATAAAATTTCTCCCAAAATCTCGCCACAAAATATTTGTTGGCTTAAAATCATAATTATTCATTTTTTTTTTGTCAATTTCTTTATGCTTTAATTTTGAAGTCCACATTTTTGAATATATAACAAAAAATTGTAGAGAAAAGTTATTTTTTTATAATAAATAATGAAATGAAACAAAATTATAACAAAAATAGGAACAAAAAATGATTGTAAATTCTCCTCTAGAATTTCTTCCACATACCATTAAGGATACCTCATTGTTAACCATCAAAAAAGAAATTTTTTTGAAGTGAAATTAATTAAACAATGCTATCGTCTCAGTTTCCAAAACTTTTATTAAATATAAGACAAATTCAATTAAAACTTCAAACTTGGCGATATATCAGTATTTGACAGTGCATTGAGTCCCACAAATTATAATTGCTCACATTGATAATTGATGCTCACATAATTGGAAGATGTGTGTTTGCAATGCATTATCACACCAAAACCCAAAATATTAATTGCTTTGTTCAAAGAAGAAGATGAAAAGTTAATTGTTAGAAGAAAAAAAATTGACTTTGATAAGTGAGAAGATAAGTGTTGGAAAAAGAAGGTGAAAAGTTGGTGAAAGTAGTCTTAGAAAACGAAAAACTTTGTAGTAGTGGCGTTGGCACGCTGAATTAATTTTTTTGGGAAGATGGAAAGTAGATCTTTACTATTGAAGAAGATAGTTGAAATTATGCAAGAATTATTTTTATGGCTTTTTTGAAGATGCAAAATAGATTTCTATTACTTGGCTAGAAGGAAAATTGGATAACATCATTGAAACTTGATTTTTTATTTTGAAAGTTGGCAACATCAACTAAACTTTTACTAACATCATTGTTGCATATAGTATTTTGGATCTTACACAAAATGAGGAAGAAGAAATGTTGAAAGACAACAATACAACAAAAATGGCACATTATGTATTTGTGGATTTGTGAAAGATAAAAAATCAAATGCTAAGATGATAGATTTACCAAAAATAATAAATTTTAGGGATGTCCATCCAATACAAATATTTTGTAGAAAGAAAATTTTTATTGTTCATTGCATTCTAGTGCTAAGACAAATAAGTTTTATAATGTGAAAACTTTTTCATTAGCACTTTCACAACAAACTTTATGATTTGAGAATTTCAAAATCGACATTTGGTCTCATACAACTGTTGGTCTTCATAATAAATAATAATATTAATAATAATAATGCATTATAAATACGCAAAATTTTCTTGTTTATTGTGGATATGTTCGTTGATATGCTTTAATGCATTAAGACCATAAAAAATGAATTGCTTCTAGTGGCAATTAATGTTGTGTGAATTAATGCTTGGTGAGAATAAAATTAAAGTCTCAATTATTAATTAATTTTCATTATATTAGTTTCATTAACAATGTTTGAGCATTAATCATTAAGCAAAGTATTTCAAACATATATTTTCATAATCTGGAAAATTTAAAAAAAAATCACATTTTTCAATTACAACTTATTGTAAAGAACTTTGATGTGGATGCTAATTTCGTTACACTCAACTTTGAAAAAGAGAAAATCTATGCCTTCCTCCAAAGCATGAAGAAGGAATGAGTTAACATAACAATTAAATGCGGACTATACTTACCAAGACTGTAGTTGGACTTTTCAGTTACCAATATAAATTGAAATTGGACTTTTGAATTATTGAAATACAAATTCAATTAATAATTTTAATAAAAAAATTAAAATAAAAATGCCTAAATAAAAATAAATAAAAGATTAAAATGTCACCAAATAATACAAAATGCTAATTTCAAATCCTAAAAACAAACTTTTTAGTTTATTAAACTATCAAAAACTGAGTTTTGAATTTTGCCAAAATCAATTAAAGAAATAAATATCATTATATAAGTCAAACAAATTTGATGCTCAATAATTATATAATAAAGATTAACTGATTATATAATATAAATAAATCTTCAATCATCGATGACATTGATAAGTATAAATATATGTTTATTTGTTAATCTTAAAATGTTTGCTATCAGTACTATTGGTTATTGTTTTTAATCGTTACTATTATTATTATGATTATTAGTATACAAAAAATATTATTGAAAAAAATAAGTATGTCTTTTTGGTATCGAAAAAAATATTTACTTTACGCTATTTATAGTGATAATTTCTAATCTCAAATATTTTGTAGGATTCTAAAAGATTGAACATTATTTCGGGTATACATCTCTATTGCATACATTATTACTTTGCATATATCATTATTGCATAAAAAAAAAGTGTTTACATATAATTGAATTAAATTAAGTTAAATTGAATAATATAATATATTATTATACATTATTATTAAATAGTAAATAACAAATGGTCAAATATTAATAATTATATTTCTTATATTAAAATTAAAATAGCAAAATACAACTCATAAAATAATAATCCTAAATAATAAAAAATTGGTGTGAGAAGACATCATGAGAGAGCATTGAATGTTTTGGAAATGATTAACTGTTGCATGCTGCAACCAAAAGATGTGCGACAAGAAATCTTTTGTTATCTTTTCACACTAAAGTATGCTTTGGAAGATGCAAAAAGTTACCTAAAACAAAAAAAAAAAGTTTTTCAACAATCCACGTATTTGAATCAGTCATAAAAAATTACTTTATACTTTAATTTCAATTTTAAAGTATCTTCGGTAATGCATAAGGAAAAAATATCAAAGTACTTATTTGACCAAAAAAGATTATTATAGTTAAATACATACCTTTTTCTTGTAAATGAACTGTAATGAAACCATCTTTAAACTTTGCAGCTGGTAAACTTAGTGTACTGAGTGTCCATTGATATATCTATATGTCTGCAAGAGATTTGGTAAAGAAGACAATGTAACAAATATATAATTATAAATGTAAAATAAATCCAATATTATTAAAGAAATGAAAAATGAAGAATTAAATAATTACATTTAAACTTAGTAAATATACAAAAGGTACACTTAGTTATAATTAATTACCTTCAATGATAATAAGTAGTCTTAAACAGATGAACGATCCACTAGATCTAAACATATGTCGAGGAATTGAAAATTTAAATCAAAATTGAAGAATAAAAACGTAGAAAAACAAACAACCAAATCTTAGAGAAGAAGAGAATATCAGAATAAAAACGTAGAAAAAACAAACAACCAAATCTTAGAGAAGAAGAGAATATCAACCAAAGTATGAAACTTGTGTACCTTTATTATCGTCGTCAAAGAGTGAAAGGTTAAAAGATTCAACCTTTAATATGTAGAAGAACGAAAATACGAACAAAAAGTAAATCTGAGAAAAAAATACCAATCAAACAGATAAATGCAACAAAGTAAAGTAGATTTGAAAACAAAACATTTATCTAACAAAAAAATAGAACAAAAATAAGTAGATCTCAGACAAAAATACCCATAAAAAAGAAAAATAATAGAAAAAAATAAGATCTAAGAAGATGGTAGAAGAACAACAAAAATTAGAAGTTGTTACCTTGTTTTTAGTACGGTGAAGGTCCTAAAAAATCTCAGAGGAAAACATCAACAACAAAAAAAGTATATCTGAGAAGAACAAATCCATCCAACAATAGATCTGAGAAAAAAACCTCGACCCAACACATTTTGTCAACAAAGAAAAGTAAATTTGAAAAAATCCACCGAACAAAAATAAGTAGATCTTACCGAAAAATATCCATGAAAAACACAAATAATAGAAAACAAAGTAGATCGGAGAAGATGGTAGTAGATCTAAGAAAACAAAAATTAGAAGTTGTTACCTTATTTTTAGTACAGTGAAGGTCCTCAAAAATCTCAGAGGAAAACATCAACAAAAAATATCTGAGAAGAAAAAATCCATCAAACAGTAGATATGAGAAAAAAACCTCGACCCAACACATTTTGTCAACAAAGAAAAGAAAATCTGAAAAAATTCACCGAACAAAAATAAGTAGATCTTACAGAAAAATATCCCCGAAAAACAAAAATAATAGAAAACAAAGTAGATCTGAGAAGATGGTAGAAGAACGAAAAAATAAAAATAAAATTCTTGTTACCTTTTTTGTATTCGTCAAGTTGCTCAAGGCTCTCAGAGCAAAACATCAACCAAAAGAAAGGTAGATCTGAGAAGAAGAAAATCCATCTAACAATATACATGGAAAAAGAAATCTGAGAGCAAATAAACCATTCAAAAGAGAAATAGATCTGAAAGAAAAAACTAAATCCAACAAATCTCGTAACAAAAGAAAAGTAGATCTGAAAGAAAAACATTGATCCACCAAAAAAATAAAACAAAAATAAGTAGATATCAGAGAAAAATATGCATTAAACAAAAAAAGAATAGAAAGAAACACAAGAAGGTAAAAGAACAACAAAAATGAGAAGTGGTTACCTTTTTTTAAGTCTCGTAAAGGTGCTCAAGAATATAAGAGGAAAAAATGAACCAAAAGGAAAGTAGATCTGAGAAGAACAAATTCATCCAACAGTAAATCTGAGACAAAAACCTCGATACAACAAAGAAGATTAGTTAAATATGATAGAAGAATGAAAAATCGCAGAAAAGTTGTTACCTTTTTTGTGTTCTTCACGTTGCTCATAATTCTGAGAGCAAAAACATCGATGTAACACAAAAATAAAACAAATACAAAGTATATCTAAGAGCAAAATCGAGATCAAAACTCGAGACCCAGCAGAAAAGAACCAAAAAGATTATTTTTTGAGAGTAGATCTGAATGTTTGAGTCAGAAAGACAAATATGAAGTCTCGTAAAACAAATACAAAGTAGATCTAAGAGCAAAATAGAGATCAAAACTCGATATCCAACATAAAAGAACCAAAAAGATTATTTTTTGAGTAGATCTGAATGTTTGAGTCTAAAAAGACAGAGATGAAGTCTCGCCATGGTGTGGTGTTCTGTGTGAGTGAGAAAGAGAGAGATGAAGCTGAAGATTTGGTGTTCGCCATGGTGTGGTGTGTGGGTGATCCAGAGACAGATGAGCAAGCTGAGAGGTTTGAGAAAGAGAGAGAAGAAGCTTTGAAGAGGTTTGAGAAAGGGAGAGAAGACGATGAAAAGGTTTGAGGAAGAGAGAGAAGAAGATGAAGGGGTTTGAGAAAGAGAGAGAAGTTTGAAAGAGATGATAATGTGTGGCATACGGAGAGATGAAAATGTTTGTTTTTGATTTATTTTTTAATCTTCAAAATTCTGAGAAGATGACACGTAAACATATTTTCCATATTTTCCTGTTGTAGAAAGAAAAATCTGAATTCAACTGTTTCAGAAATATTAAAATATTGAAAACTTTGCCATTTGTTAGTTCACATTTGTATATAGATATAGATATTTATTTATAAGTATATATATATATATATAAATAAAAATTTAACAAAAAAAAAAAATTCAGTGGCATATCAGTCTGACCCGACCCATTTTTAGTGGATCAAGGACAGATTGGACCAAAACGGGTCAGGCTGGTCCGTTTTGCCACACCAACATATAAGTGACATTTGAGAATTTTTAAAAAAAAATTCAATAACTTATATTTTCTTTCTATTATTACTAATCTATGATAATTTTCATAGAAATTACATTAACAATAATAAATAAGGAAGAAGATGATCACAACCTAAATGAAGATAAAATCTACAAATGAAAAAGAACAAAAATGCGATTTGATATATGCAAAACTAAGTGAAACTTGATTAATTTTTAGTACTGTCTCCTTTAATTAAACTTAAATTTTTATCATACTAAATATTTCCTTTAATTTGTAAAATAACTTAACTTCTAATAACATAGTGAAAAAATATTGGAAACTTGTTTTTTTTATTATATCTTTGAAACATTATATTTTTGCATAATGTAATCAAAAAATTGTTGTCACATTATATCTATGGGAGTATTTTTCTTATGATGTATTATTTGCAAAACTCTTCTTGATCAAAATGTTTAGGTTGCATAACTAGTTGCTATAATGTATTCCACTTTGGTTGTTGAGAGTGCAATGAGCGGTTTCTTTGACGATGATGATATTGTACCATTGCCAATATAATATGTTTGTCATGATATTACATTTTTCTTCTTTCTCTTGATAAGAGAACTTCATATCCTTCACAGTGGACCGTTTGGGTTTTCGGTGAGGCTTCAAGATGAGGGATAATGGTGAAGATTTATTATGAGGATTTTTGGTGAGGTTGGATTTGGATTTCCAGCAAGTCTCGACTAGTGTTCACTTGAAAGGCCTGACGAGGTTCAAGTCTGAAATGGTCAAAGGTTTGATCAATTTGGATGGAAGGCTCCACCAAAGTTGGTGTGGAAGGCTTGATGAGGTTCATTTGCTTGACTGTTTGAAATGTTTAGAAACAATAATGGTTATTGAAATGAGAGTTTTGAAAACGAGAGGGAAAACTTTCATAAATAAGAAAAGTCTTAGTAACAAGAATGGTGATTTATTTTTGGGATATGGTGTTTTCCTTTTTTTTTGCGAAAAAAGAATTTAATGAGAGGGAGTTTTGTTTTAGTAAGAAAAAAAAAAGTATTGAGATGGAAATGAGCACATGATAAAAGAAAATAGTATAATGACATTTTGAAAATGTCATATTTTTGCATACAAAAGTGTGATAGTTATAGAACTGTCATATTCACTACTACTTTTTTGACTTGATAACTCGACCTTTATGTTTCGGTTGCAAAGCAAACGAAACATATAAACACGCAGTGGCGATTTTTAAATTTTTGCAACCTTTTATGCCTTAATTATCATAATATCGGAGGTAGAATCCCTCATTTTGCCTCTGTCCACACAAACCTGAGGCCTAATGCTTGCCAAAATTTTCAACTTTCCCGCTATATTGAATTTTTCAATTTGAATGAAAAGGCTTTTGTCTCGGTTGTCCAAGACCCGAGGCATAAACTTGTTTTTTACTTCGATTTTAGTTGAACCTGAGGGAGGTAAGTTGGTTTAATGATAAAATTTTTTAATTTTTTTTGCTTTGTTTTATGCCCCGTTTGTCTTTGAACCGAGGTAGAAAGGGGTTTTATGTCTGAATTTTTAATTCAACCGAGGCAAAAGAGTTAGGTTAAAAAAGATTCAAATCAGAACAAATTGCACTTTGTCTTCTCATTTTCTCTGTTACGCGCAAGGTGCATTCTCCATTTCTCTACACGTGACCACCGCACCACCCATTTTCTCTATTGTTTTGCCGTCGTGTCTAACAGTTGCGTCTCCTACCGTTGTTGCCCCTTCGACCATCATTTTGCAACGACGAGAACAATTGTTGGGCTACCATGTTCGTTCGTGCATTGCTTGGTATTTTTTGCATTTTTGTTTTGCAATTTAAGTACCTTTTTTTGGGTGTTTTTGTCCATTTGATTACCAGAAGTGCTTTTCGTTTGATTTCGGAGGGTTCTACATGAACAATTGTGGAAGTGGTGAAGATAGTTGAAGTGATGATTCAAGCTGCTTGGTCTTTCATAGCGTGAAGTTGCATAGATGATTCATTTGGAACATAATAGGAGAAGCAAGATTCATTAGTGTTAGTTGAAGTAAGTATGGAATTTCTTCATTTGGTTGGATGGCTAAGATGAGTGAGTTTTGGTGTGTTTTTGTTTAGGCGTAATTCATTTATAGGTTGATTCAATTTCTTTGTCGATGAAATTTCCTTCATTGGGTGCTGCAATTTCTTGAAACAGGAGGTGCAACAAAACTATAAAATTATTGAAGCTTGCGATTTCTTTTTTAATTTTTAATGCCTATTAGGCCTCTATTATTCTATAACTGAGGTAGTAAGTCTCAATTTTTTTGTCTCGGTTGCCTTTAAACCCGAGGTAGTAAGGGTTGAATATGCCTTGGTTATGATCCGAGGAAGAAAGGTCACCCTTTTTTACCTTGGTTGGATATGCCTCGTGTGTTAAATCAAAGTCAAATGATCAAAATAATTGCGGTCGAAATCCTTTCATGCACTTGTGATTATAAGACAAATTATGGAAATTTTTTAAAACTGTCATGTTAAAATTACAAACTTTAACATTAGTTTTTGTAGTAGAGAAATGAAAAATTAACTATCTTTCAAAATCAACTTACTCTTAAATTATATAAATGGTCATTTTATCATTCATATATATATATATATATATATATATATATATATATATATATATAACGTTTTACTTATTTGGATACGAGACTTGAAACTAATTTGATCTTGATTGAAAATGAGATTGTTTATGTTGTTAATGAGATATTACAAAATATGTTGCATAAGTTTCTTTTAGTGGAAATTTCTAAACATTGGAGAGAAAGAAGATTCCAAATCAAGTTTTCTTTAAGAAAGAAAGGATTAAAACTCCTACAAAAGCATTTCGAGGACTTGAAGATCATATTGAAAAAATTATCAAGTCATTCATAGACAAGAAGATGATGGAAATGTTAATCAATCATATTCAAATTCTTCAATGGTTATCATCTCAAAACGACTATAAAGTGGATGTCAAGCTGATAAAAGAAAATACAGAACTGCAATATACATTCAAGTGAAATAGAGTTATCGAGAAAAATTCAAAATTAAAGCCTTGAGCATATATAGTCAAATATAAAGTCTTGTGTGAAAATATTTACTTTGAGAGCTTAAATTTTTCTCTTTTTCTTTGAGAGTATTTTCTCATTTTATTTAAAAGTTCTTTATCTCAAGAGGAGATTAAGAAGGATACATGAAAAGGTTATTTGATAAATAGATGTAGCCCTAAAGTCAGGAGTGAACTAATATAAATATTCTTCTTTATATTTGATATATTTTTTGGATACTTTGATGTCACAACCTATCCCTTTGAGGTCATTTTGAAGGAGATCGTTAATTGTTTTATGTCTTCATTTATTGTGTGCTCGAACAACATCTTGAGTCAATTATGGCCAAAGCTTGTAATAGTTTTAATAGGGCCTTCATGAAATTGTTACGAAATGGTGAATATTTTATTTTTGTATGCAAGTTACCCTTCAAAGGTAGAATGTTGATAGCAATGAAGGTAGCACCTAGTGAACTTCATCATAATAACCGAGCCCTTTTAAAAGCTTTTTCAGTTTCAGTCACTACTCCTAATAAATAAACTAATGTATATGTTTACAGCTAAAATATGGTCTTAAGATCGGTTGGATATCCCAAAATGATGTTCAACCTGGTCTTTTTTTACCATTTATACTTCATCTCTTAAAAGTTTTAAAAATAACTTTTTTATACTGAAATGCTTGCACAAGATTTTCAAAGGAATTTTTCCCCTTGGTTTCCTTATATTAACAAACCTGATAAATTCATAAAACATTTACCTGAATAAGTAGTAAAGGTGTTCTTAGAAAATAGCAATTTTATCTCTTAAAAGAATAAATTGAGCTGACCCATTTCTTAAAGTTTGAAAAGGTTTAATGTCCTCAAATTGAGGGCATAGTTAGCCAGGTAGCAATTTGTAAATGGACCGCAAGGACAGTGAATGAGTAAAAGGGGCAGTTGCTGACACTAAAATAGATTTTTGGACATTTTGTATGATATGTATGCAGCCAAGGGTAGGCATTCATTTCAAGTTTTCTACATTTGTCTTTCTCTCCTTCTCATGCATGCATGCTCCTTCCTTTTTAAAGGCCATCTGTCATTGCTTTATCATATTCTTATAATATATTTTTTTACTGCTAAATTTTAATTATTTTTTTATAATATAATATGGTATTTTTTAGTGATTTTGAAATATTAAATAAAAAAATAGAAAATCATTCAAAATATACACATAAAATTATAAGAAAAAATTAAAATTTAATAGTCAAAATATCATTCTCCCGAATATATTTTTCATTTCATTTTTTAAATAATTAATATATAAGCAACTCTAAAATATTAGAGAGAGTTGAATATGTGGATGAATTAAATTCCACCAACTTTGATTTTCGATATGCACACTGCCAAAAGTAATTGACATTAATAACAAAAGAAAGGGTGTCAGTGTAATTGCATCATCATGAACACTACTATAAAACATGCCTCTGCCTTCAGATATATCTCACTCAACATTTGAAGCTCCTCCTCATACCAAATTCACAACACTTCAAATGCAAGATTCTGCTTCAAAAATGGAGAACAAAAGGAAGACTTTGCTGTTGCTGCTGCTGCTCGTGGCTGAATCATTCTTCTGCATGCCAAATGTAAGATTCAAGATACACTCCTAAAACATATATGCTTACTCTTACATCACAATTTTTTTCCATCACAAGAAAGAAAACTTTGCAGGTGACTGATGCTGCTTCTGATGTGAACTTTGAAGGCCATCTCACCCATTCTGAGGTTGCATGTCGTTTAGCCACCTTTTTGAACTTTGTTCTTTGCCTCTTAATTATCACTGTTTTCACTGCCTTGGCCTTCTTTTCTGCAGCTGGTGAAACGACCCACCAGAAAGTTTTTGTCATTTGTGGGTATGTATAATTACTTTTCTCACTTCTTTTTATCTTTTTAGAAGATAAAACTCGAAAAAGATTGAAGATTTTGTCGTTGTTGTTGTTGTGTGTTTGGAAGATTGTGGAGAGAGGTGCAGAGTGAGATGCAGTTTGCAGTCAAGGCCAAAGATCTGTGCAAGAGCTTGCGGGACATGCTGTTCAAGGTGCAACTGTGTTCCTCCGGGCACTTATGGGAACAGAGAGGTGTGTGGAAAGTGTTACACAGACATGATCACTCATGGAAACAAACCTAAGTGTCCCTAGAACACACTCTTCTTCATCTCTCTCCACACACTTGGATCCATCCAATTTCATTTTCTCTCTCTACTTTTCACTGCATAATGCCTTATGTATTTCGTTTATTTAATCATCACTTTTTGTATCCCTCTGCTGTGCCTTAATTATCTCAATGAATGTATAAGTTGTGGAGTAGATTTGTAACTATATACATCTTCCTCCTGTGTTTATGGATCAAACGAAACAATGTTTTTTGATATTTTAACTCAGGTAATAAAGTACTTTTTTTAAATAAAAAAAAGAGCAAGTATTTAGAAGGAAAACGAATTTTTAACAACTTTTAGGAGTGCTTTTGTTATTGAAAAGATTAATTTTTGTATTTATAAAAAAATCAAAATTATTGAAGGGTAGTAGTGGTGGTAAAGTGTGTGTAAATATTTGGTAGAAGTGGATATTAAAAATATTAAATTCATACTTTTTTTCAAATTGTAATGAAACTAACTTCTTAATGAATTTAATTATTAATATTGACATAGATTTCATACCCCAATTAACACGATAAATATTATTGTTCAAATTAAGCATAACAACCTAAAGACTTACTTTACATATTTTCAACTCATAGCATTTAAATGATATTTCTAACTCTACATGCTACTTTAGGAACAAATTAAAACCAAAAGCATTTTACTATACCAACGTTGTTTTTCAACGTATTAACTCCAGAATAATCAAAACACAAATTGCAAATATTCTAAAGGTTAACTGAGAAGAATCAAAGTTCTCAACACAACTAAGAAATAAAATGAAATCAAAAAGAAATTCAAAATAAAATAAATTTATTTTCTTTAAAAATTTAACTGAAAAAAATGTATCCACGTTCTCAATATCATCCACGGAACACGGTTTGATACTAAAAAAAATGAGTAATAAAGTCAAATTTAAATAAAAAAGAATGAAAATTATGAAGTATCACTACTGCATTTACTAGCTATGGTAACATGGGCTTGTTACATTTACTAAAAGTGTTACTGTATATATACTATGGTAACATTTTCTTAAAAATGTTACTGCAAATAATATTAAAGTAATATTGTAA
>Ga0214542_1005695_pt1 | contig 23450 bp, 10 predicted proteins | sample CNSS1metaG_FD_160096 | JGI IMG/M metagenome (GOLD analysis project Ga0214542, IMG submission 160096) | Root nodule microbial communities from cowpea collected in UCLA plant growth center, Los Angeles, California, USA - CNSS1 | ecosystem: Host-associated > Plants > Roots > Nodule | place: USA...
ATCCCCATACCCATCCCCATACCCAATTGAAAAAGTCGGGGATTCCCCATACCCATACCCATACCCAGTCAATGCGGGGATTCCCCGTCAAAACGGGGACGGGTTCGAGCAATACCCACGGGGACGGATTTATTTGTCATCTCTAGTTACAGTTACTTCTCTATCCACGAATAACAATCGTATATTAATTATATTAATTGAGTTTAAACACGTTCTTAAATTTAATTTATAATTTTTAATCTTCATACTTAAAAATTACTTTATTTAGACGGGGATATTCAACTGTGTCTTTGCTATTCATCCAAAATATTAAAGTTTGAAGGGAAAAACTAAAAAAAAAGTAGAAAACAAAATATCAATTTTAAAATAATAAAATTCAATGAAATAAAATATATTTAATTAAGTTTTAAGTAAAACTTATGTTTTTTTTTAATTTTTTATATTTTTTAATTAAGTATTTATTATTTAATTTTTTCTTATTATTACATAGATATAATTGTTATCTTAATCTATTACATATCACTAATCATTCGCTGAGAGGTCCCATGACACTTGCTGTGGATTACTGATTTGTATAGCTTGTATGAAATGAAATCATGATTTCCTCTTATTACTTTTTTATCTAAAAAGAATAAACTTATATTAATTTAAGTTTAGACACGTTGTTCTTATATTTAATATTTTTTAATATTCGTCATCCAAAATATTAAAGTTTGAAGGGCAATACTAAAAAAATTACAAATTAAAATATCAACTTTGAATTATTAAAATTTAATGAAATGAAATATATTTAATTCAGTTTTAAGTCAAATTTAGGTATTTTTATTTAATTCTTTATATTTTTTAATTATGTATTTATTATTTACTTTTTTTTTTATTATTATGAAGATATAATTGCTATGTTATTCTATTTGAGGTCTTCATCACTTGTTGAGAGGTTCCTAGTCACTTGTTTAGAGGTCCTTGATCACCTATTGAGAGATCCCTAGTCACTCGCCAAGAGAGGTATCTGGTCAGTCGCTAAGAGTTCCCTGGTCAATATTTGACAGGTCCCTGATTATTTGTTGATTGGTCTCTGGTCACTTGTTGAGAGGTCCATAGTCTATATTGAGAGGTCCTTGATCACATGTTTGAGAGGTCCCTGATCACATGTTTGAGAGGTCCTGGTCCCTTGTTGAGAGGTTCCTAATCTCTACTGAGAGGTCCTTGGTAACTTACTAAGAGGTCTCTAGTTACTTGTTGAGAGGTTTTTGGCCCCTTACTGAGAAGTCCTTAGTTTTTACTTAGATATCCATGGTATCTTGCTGAGTGGTCCCTGGTGTCTTACTAAGAGGTCCATAGTCTCTACTGAGAGGTCCCCGATATATTGCTAAGAGGTCTATTGTATTTTGCTAAGAGGTCTATTGTATTTTGCTAAGAAGTCCCTAGTATCTTGTTGAGAAGTCCCTGGTCTTGTGAGAGGCCCCCAGTCTCTGTTGAGAGGTCCATGGTCACTTGTTGAGAGGTCCTTGGTCACTCGTTGAGAGATTCCGGTCTCTATTAAGAGGTCATTAGTCTCTTGTTAAAAGGTCTCTTATCACTTGCTTAGAGGTCTCTGGTCACTTGCTCAAAGGTCCCTGCTCATTTGCTATGAACTACTTATTTGTATAGTCCTATAAAATAAAATCATGCTTTACTCTTGTTACTTTCCTGTCCAACAAGAACAAACCTATATTAATTAAGTTTAAACTTGTTCTTCCTAAATTTAATATATATTTGTTAATCTTCATCATTAAAGAACACTTGCTTTAGTCGGGAATCTTCAAGTGCGTTTTTACTATTCATTCAAAATATTAAAGTGTGAAGGGAAAAACTAAAAAAAATAGAAATTAAAATATCAATTTAAAATTAATTAAGTTTAATGAAATAAAATTGATTTAATTAAGTTTTAATTAAAATTTAGGTATTTTTAATTATTTTTTTATATTTTTTAGTTAAGTATTTATTATTTAATTGTTTTCATTATTACTAAGGTATAATCTCTATCTTGTTCGATTAGAGGTCCCTGGTCACTCGTCATTCGCTTGAGAGGTCTTTAGTCACTCATTGAGAGATCCATTGGGTGTCTGCTTAGAAGTCCCTATCCACTCTTTGAAAGAGGTCTCTGGTCACTTGCTGTGTATAGCTATATAAAATAAAATCATGCTTTACTTTTATTAACTTTATCCTCCAAGAACAGACTTATATTATTAAGTGTAGACATGTTGTTCTTAAATTTAATTTATATATGTTAATCTTCACCGTTACAAAAATACTTGGATTAGTTGGTGAATATTCAATTGCAGTTTTGCTATTCATCCAAACATTAAAATTTGAAGGGAAGAATTAAAAAGAATAGAAACAAAAATATCAATTTTAAATTAATAAAATTTAAAGAAATAAAATATATTTAATTAAGTTTTAAGTAAAATTTAGATATTTTTGAATAATTTTTATATTTTTTAATTAAGTATTTATTATTATTATTTTGTCATTATTAGGAAGATATAACTGCTATCTTATTCTATTATAGATCCTTGGTCACTGGTTAAAAAATTCTTAATCACTTCCTAAAAGATCACCAGTGTCTGTTTAGAGATCCTTATATTTTGTCCTATCAAACAAGAACAAACTTATATACTTTTATTAATTATATTAATTAAGTTTAAACACATTGTTCTTAAATTTAATTTATGTTGTGTAAATCCTCTTAGTTAGAAATTACTTACTTTAGTCAGTGAATATTCAACTGCATTTTTGTTATTCATCCAAAATATTAAAGTTTGAAGGGAAAAACAAAAAAAAGAAATTAAGATGTCAATTTTAAATTTATAAAATTTAATGAAATAAAATATATTCAATTAATTTTCAAGTAATATTTATGTATTTTTAATTAATTTTTTATATTTTTTAATTAAGTATTTATTATTTATTTTTTTTTATTATTACGAAGATATAATTGTTATCTTATTGTATCGAAGTCTTTAACCACTTGAGAGATCCATAATCAATTCTTGTTTATAAATTTTTAATCATTTGCTTAGAAATTTTTAACAAATGATTTACGTTTGCACAGATGACTCTGAAAGTGGTGCTACGTTATTCAGGAACGGTTTTGTTGCATGCATTGGTCTAAACCCTTAAGGTATAGAGAAGAAAAGAGTGTAATGTTTTTACACTTAGAAAAAAATATTTTGTGAAGGGATGTTTAGAGAATTTTGAAGAGTATTTATCCTTTTAAAATTTAGTTTTATACTTTCAAGAAAAATAATAAAAACGATTATAATGAGTTTTTTTTTATCTCATTATATTCATCATTCATATTGACCTTAAATAAAATAATTTTTAAATCTTTGTAATACTTATCTACCTCTCTTAGATATTCGAAAGGAATTTCTTCCTACAATGGTAGGAACCAAATGTATGTTTTCAAATAATATCTATAGACTATATTTAACCTTTTATTTAACTTAATATCCATCACAATTTTATAACACGGTTAATGATATATTGTCATATTCTTAAATTATAACTAATTTTACACTTTACTTAGATCTACATAAAAAATAACAAGAATTTGCTTTACTTTAACTTCCAATTTTAGTTATATATTAGATCACAACTTTTATCAAAGGAAAGTAAGTCATTTTTCAGTGAGAATCTCGTGGCTTTAGCTTTTGATATTGACTCTTTCTTATTATTGGTTTTTTTTAAAAATTAATACAGTTTTTTATAAAATAAATTCCTTCTCCCATACGTTTGTTCATCGTCCGTTTAATCAGTGATGAAAATACAGCCATATGATCATATCTAGCTTTGGAATGCTACGGTGCGTTTCAGGGCTACGTGGACTATCTATATCGTATCAGTCGTGGCATAAAGAACACCACCCACCCTCGCTTTTTCCTATACAAACACTCTTGTCTTGCCACGCGTCACTCTCTCAAATATCTTACGTGGACCACTTCACTTTTTTCTTATTATATACGCAACACTACCCCTGATAGTCACGTTTCAATATATCCATGCATTCTTTCCAAACAACCAAAACCCTCATCGTAAATTCCTGCGTTACTTGCCTAATCGCATTTCGCTTTTTCCTAATTTGGCTTAATTTTCATTCACTTTAAAACTCAGTATCAAAATTAGTTTCTTGCATTTGCTACTTGTCCAAACCAAACGCCAAACACACACATCAAACTATGCAACCAGGGATGCAAACACTATCAAATTAGAATTCCACACCAAAATCACTGAAAAATAAACAAAATATTAGAACGGGGTGGAAGAAAGAAAAGAGAGGGTGCTTCGAAATGTGGCGATGCGTGGCTCGTGCGAATCACCAATCACTGAGATCTCACGTGTCAAGATTTTTCTCTGTGCGAACAATTTCGTCAAATCTCTCATTCTATCTCTCCATTTTCAATTTCCGATTCGGTCATGGAAATTTTGTTTTGTAAACGGCGTTCTTTTGGTCGTTGTGTGTGCAGAGTAGTGGAAACTCCTCCTACAACGTGGTCGATCACAAGTACGATGCGGTTGTCGTGGGTGCTGGGGGTGCAGGGTTGAGAGCCGCCATTGGACTTTCCGAACATGGCTTCAACACTGCTTGCATCACAAAGCTCTTCCCAACTCGTTCGCACACTGTTGCAGCTCAGGTGCGAGATCTTCTCCCACTCTCCACGTTTTGTGTTTATGCATGTTACTTGTTTGTCGCAATTCAGGATTTTAACTTTTTATTGAATCCTTTTGTTTTTTGGCTTTTCGGTTGCTATAACTATGGTACAAGTTGTCTGCATACGTGGAGTTATTCATTTAGTAAGGGTTACCGATAATAAAATCAGTTTGTTGGTCCTTGAGGATCATGACATGAGGGACAATTTGGTTTAGACGAAAAACACTCATTCAAGGACATTGAATGTTATTTCCACATTTTTCTTGGAACTAATAAGCCCTATAGCTAGAAGGGGCCGCTATTTTGATTATTTACTCTAAATTAATCTTTTTATGGACCACAGAATGAGGGCTATTGGCGTGGTTTTAATTTGGGCTGTTAAAAAAGACTGAATTGAATAAATTGATACTGAATTGAATTGTATAAAAAAAAACTGAAATGTTTTGAAAGAAAACTGAATTGAATTGCTCTTTAAATAGAACTATTTGAACTAAACTTAATTATAACTTGTATGATTGAAAAATATGCTTTAAAAATAATATGTCAATTGGTAATAGTTCAAACAATTCTTATAGTAATTCAAAAACAATTCAGAGTAAATTCAGTTTGATTCACTCAAAGCTATCTCAACTGTAATGCAGTTCAATTCATTTAAACAATCAAATAGTTCCGTTTCGTTGAACCACTTTTAGAGTTTAGTACAATTTTACTATAATTCCCTTCTGTTCAATCATTTTGACCACCCCTAGTTTTAACTGGATGACTATAGCAGTGGTAACTTGAATAACTTCTTTCAATTTATCATCTCTACTCAGAAACTTTTAGGCATGTTTTAAATTTGATATTACGCCGGTTATAGTGGGATAGGTGATGTAATGTATTCTCCTTATCGTCTTATGGTCACTTAACACAATAAGACACCTCATCTTTGTTTGATACCACTTTTAGGGGATGAAAGACATTATTTTGGCTATTGTTTTGCAATGATATATGGGGATTTTTCTTTCTTTTCTTACCATACCTTTATGTTGTATTTGTTTGCATGGCTAGTAAAGTACTGGTTGATGCTCAAAAGTGGATTAAGTCGGCCTAACCAGACCAACCTTTTCTTCTGAATTGAATATACTGATTATGCTCATGCATGGCAACAAATTTGTGTGTAGGGTGGTATAAATGCTGCATTGGGAAATATGACTGAAGATGATTGGAGGTGGCACATGTACGACACTGTCAAGGGAAGTGATTGGCTTGGTATGAACTCACTCTACCTTAAAATTTTAAACTTTTTCGTTTTGTCCTTCAAAATTTTCATATAATAAGAAGATGATTAGTTTGCTGTTATGAATATCAAAGCAGAGACTCTTGTATGTCCATTCTTTCTTTTGTTTCCTTTTTGGATATGAAAAGGTAAGCTTCGTGTTCTGCAGGGGACCAAGATGCCATCCAATATATGTGTAGGGAAGCACCAAAAGCCGTCATTGAACTTGAAAATTATGGACTGCCATTTTCAAGAACTGAAGATGGAAAAATATACCAGCGTGCATTTGGTGGTCAGAGCTTGAACTTTGGAAAAGGTAATTGCAGATGGTGGAATATTAGCACTTTTTATCTGAGAGTTCTGATTTTGACCTTTTTTTTCATGTTGCTATGCTACAGGTGGTCAGGCATATCGTTGTGCGTGTGCTGCTGATCGAACTGGACATGCTTTGTTGCACACTCTCTACGGCCAAGCTATGAGACATAATACCCAGTTTTTTGTGGAATATTTTGCACTAGATCTATTAATGAACAGTGATGGTAAGGTTCTCTGGAAAGTAGTTTATTTCTCTGAACAATTTGCAATCAATTAATTGCACAACGTATCAGCATTCATAGGAAAGGATTTAATAGCACAGGACGACCAGAAAGTTTCCTGCACTGTGCTGGCGGAGAATTATATCCTTCAAGTGGATTTTATGCATCCACATTTGCATTTTAGAGTCTCATATTTTCTTTCAACTGTTCAAGTATTCGTCCATTTATTAATAATCCGCCAAATTCGAAATAGTTCTTGTGTCATTGACAGAGGAAATGAACTACAGTTTTGCCAAAGCTATAATACAAAGATAAATAGGTCACAATTTTTCTTCTGCTTGACATTAGCTACTAAAAGGCACATAAAGGAGAGTATGGGATTATAGGAATAACACTTCACTATGTTGGTATGTCCACAAGGCTAGGAAAGCAATTTCAAAATTCAATTGCAAACATGGTTGCCTGTTTTGCCCAGCTAATCTTGAAATTAAAGTTAACCAATACAATGGTATAGTAGAAAGTAAAAACTGAAACTTTAGTTTTTTGTGCATATCCGGGAAATCTAAAGAATTTAGCTTTCCTTCTCACCTTGCCTGCTGACTTCTTTGGTCATATTATTACTAGAACGCAAGCTGCAACACTGGTGAGAGAAGAACAAGAGTAAGTAAAATTATTAAAAATTCTGTCTCATGACACAGTTATAGGACCAGTTTTATGAATGGTACACCAAAAAATATACTTCTTTTTTTATTTATATTTAATATTTAAGATTTGAGATTAAGTGGCTATATGTTCTCATCATTTATTTTTTCACAACTATGACCTGTCCCTCATATGTACAAATATGGCGTTACTTGTTTGTGATGCTCACTGGATTGTCAAACATGTGCAGTGCTGAAAAGATGTTGCTGACTGTGTATGTGTAGGAGTTGATAGAGTTAACAATTTTTCCTTGTTTGAAATACAGGTAGTTGCCAAGGAGTGATTGCGTTGAATATGGAGGATGGAACATTACATCGTTTCCAAGCAGCTTCAACAATTTTGGCCACGGGGGTACATTATTTTCTTTTGCATGTTAGATATTAATTGAAGTTTACAATTGTAATTGTCATGAACATGTATGTGTTAATCTTCTGTTTTGCATCAGGGCTATGGTAGAGCATATTTTTCTGCCACCTCAGCACATACATGTACTGGAGATGGCAATGCCATGGCTGCACGGGCTGGGGTCCCACTTGAGGTATATTTTTAGGCTTTGCAAATTTTGTTATTAAGCTGAAATCTTATATAGCAAGTGTTTTAACATTTTCCTGTCATAAATTTTGAAGGATTTAGAGTTTGTGCAATTTCACCCTACGGGCATATATGGAGCGGGTTGCCTTATCACGGAAGGTTGGAATGTCTTAGTTCTTATTTGCATATAGGCTATCTTTTGATTGTATACTATTGACAGTTATGTACTTTGGCCAATTTAGTCGAAATATATATTGCTTCTCATTTTCTTTCTTGGACCTTGTAGGTTCTCGTGGTGAAGGTGGGATTCTCAGGAACAGTGAGGGTGAGAGGTTTATGGAACGTTATGCTCCTACTGCAAAGGATCTTGCATCAAGAGATGTTGTTTCCAGATCAATGACTATGGAAATTCGGGAAGGCCGTGGTGTAGGTATGGTTGACCTTAAATTAATACTTCTATGTTCTGATAAAAAAATATTCTAACGTATAACTATGCTGTTACTTTGACGTTGTATATAATTGTGGCTATATTATTTTAGTGGGACGTTGTCTTCCTCTAGAAACTAGATATGCACGATATTTTCTTGAACCTTGACCTTCCAGTTAATTTGGACAATTAATTTGACCATGGAAATTGTTTGCAGGACCCCATAAAGATCACATCTATCTACACCTGAATCACTTACCCCCAGATGTTCTCAAGGAGAGACTACCTGGTATCTCTGAAACAGCTGCTATTTTTGCTGGTGTGGATGTTACTAAGGAGCCTATTCCTGTTTTGCCAACAGTGCATTATAACATGGGTGGTATTCCCACGAATCATCATGGAGAGGTACAATATTAAAAGTAATTGTTTAACCTCCATTTGAGAAAAGGAAAGAAAAAGAAAATATGAGAAACAAATTAAAAAATGAAAAATAAATTTAATTAGTCATTGTCATGCCTATATATATTTTTTCTAGAGCAACTATTTCCTATCATTATAAATTACTGCTCTCCGCTTTCTTGGTGCACAATAGTTGAGAAGAACACATACCACAACAGATAATTGTTTGGTTTTATTTTGACGACTCGAACCTTTTCATTGGCTTGAAGTTATGTACCTTACACAAAGAAAAAAGAGAGACAGAATGTGCCAGAAAGGATTTGATTATTCTATGTTATTAAAGCAATTTTCTATGTAATTTGTATTATCACCAAACACCTAAACTTTTAGTTGTTTTCTATGCTTCATCGAAACAGTTAGAAACGGATATAAAGCTGAGTTTGACATCTTTATGTGTTGAAAAATTTTGTGGTATGAAGTTCTCAGAAAACCGTGATTTAGGAAGTCATGTTTGGTACCTAAATGTCTTTCTAATATTTTTGTGAATCATTTTGTACCTGTAGCGTTACGTTATTCCCATTACTATATGTATGTATGTATTTTTTGTAACTAACTAGCACCACACCATTTCACTTCTATCTACGAGAGAGACTCTTGGAGAAATCTATTTATTTCTCAAATTGCTTCTCCAGGAATTTGAATATGTATGTCATTGCGTATGTCACATTGCAAATAATGATATATTTTATTAATTTTCGTTTATGAAATACTTGATTACCTGTTTGGTTTATGGCATGCTATCTTGTCCTATGAATTTTTTATATTTTCATTAAATTTTTATTTAAACAAAGCGAAAAAATGGAAAAAGAATTAGTCTAATACATCTTTTTTCTCATTTAGGTGGTTACTATTAAAGGTAATGATCCAGATGCAGTAGTTCCTGGATTAATGGCTGCTGGGGAAACAGCCTGTGCTTCAGTTCATGGTGCCAATAGGCTTGGTGCAAATTCACTTCTTGACATTGTTGTTTTTGGTAGAGCTTGTGCAAATAGAGTTGCAGAAATCCGTAGGCCAGGCAAGATTCATTCTCAGTTATAAATAGATTGTGCACGTTGAAATGAAGTGAAAAAAAGTTCACCTGTTTAATATTTTGCAGGAGATAAACAAAAGCCTTTAGAGAAAGATGCTGGTATGAAAACAATTGCTTGGCTGGACAAATTGAGAAATTCAAATGGATCATTGCCAACTTCCAAAATTCGGTTGAATATGCAAAGAGTAATGCAAAGCAATGCTGCTGTGTTCCGTACCCAAGAAACATTAGAAGAAGGTAGTACTTTGTTGATCAATAATTATTGTTCTTCTTATCCCCTTCCTTTGCTCAAAGTACACTTATAACCTTTACTGCTCCCATAGTTATATTCTCTCTTTGAATATCATGTACCTTGTGACAGGTTGTCAATTAATTGATAAAACATGGGAGAGCTTCCATGATGTCAAGTTGAAGGATCGAGGTTTGATATGGTAAAAATTCTTTGGCCTATGTCACTTGGGATCCCTATTATTTCAAGGAATCAAATCTGTTCTTTCATTTTAAAAGGTTCTCTGTCTCAATATTCTCAGGAACTCTGACCTGATTGAGACCATTGAGTTGGAAAATCTTTTGATTAATGCCTGCATCACCATGCATTCTGCTGAAGCAAGAAAAGAGAGTAGAGGTGCTCATGCCCGTGAGGACTTCACGGTTAGTATAAACTGCTGTATATATTTCACCCCATTAATATGAATAGTGGGTCTGATTGAATACGGTGCTTGCTTTTAATTTACAGAAAAGAGACGATGAAAGCTGGATGAAACACACTTTGGGGTAAGTCATGTTTCAATTAATGTGCTATTTACATGAGTAGATATTTGGATTGCGTTGGTTCTCTTCATTTCTAGTGGGAATCCTGATGCTTTTAATGTATACAATCCTGTTGATTCGTTAGTGCATCAGAGCTTGCGTCTTTAATCTCTTGTATTAGTAGAGAAGTCAAACCATCAATAAACCAGTGGCGCAAGTGGAATAATATTTTTAGTTTAAGTGCATCAGAGCTTGCGTCTTTAATCTCTTGTATTAGTAGAGAAGTCAAACAATCAATAAACCAGTGGCGCAAGTGGAATAATATTTGAACCAACTTTAAGTTATCCTTTCTTGAAGAACCTCCGTCTCTGGGTAGTTTAGTTGTCATTGCAGGAAGGGACAAGCCTTTATGTAATCCAGTGTCTTTTGCTGTCTTTTATTTAGTAAACCCATCAAATTTGAAGTGGTGACAGGATTCAAAAACGGATATGCATCGATTTTTGGTGGGGAATTGCAACAAATGTTTTTCTGTTGAATGTGGTAATTTTAGATGAAAATTCCATACTCACTATAGTAATTGTGCTGCTATCCGTGGCACGGTATATATTCTGGTTAGTGATCCATTAGGCTTCTTGCTTTGCCAAGGCAGAATGGTAAGGTGCAGGGCTTGCTGGCCATCTAAAACAAAAATGAATATGGTTTTCTGGATTTACCGTAACACTTTCGATGGTGAAAATACTTGTATTTACAAGTTGCTTTGTTTTTGTTAGTGAGCTTTTGTGCATGATTTTCAGATATTGGGAGAATGAGAAGGTCCGGTTAGATTACAGGCCAGTGCACATGAACACTTTGGACGATGAAGTGGAATCATTCCCTCCTAAAGCTCGTGTTTATTAATATACTTGTTAAATTACTACTATGGATGATTTATACGGATTCTTTCACCAAGTATGAAATATGAAATGGCCAGTGCAAGTGAAAAAGGATTCAATAAAAGTGTTGTAGATGCATGATCTTGATGATAATCGTTAGATTCATCATCACTCGATAATATACGATGTCTGTATCGGATGCTGAGAATAATACCCTTCAATTTGAGATGATTTTCTGCACAATAGTAGTTTTAGTCTTTTTTGTATTCATTTTTATTTTTCTAAACTAAGTAGCAAATGAAAGCCTGATTAAGTGTCTTGTGTTGGACTCTGGGAAAGATTAAATAAGTTGTGGAAAATAATTGAAGTGTTATTTTGAATATTGCGAGTTTGTGAAACAATTATATTGTGCTTGTTTAATTTTAAGTGATTGTTGTAAACAAGCTTTTGATATGAAAATTTGTAACAACTTTTTTTCATAAATAAACTGTAAGTGATTTTAATTTTGTAAATATTATTATAATGACTAAATCAAACTCACGAATGAGCAATGCTACAAAATTCACTTATTATATATATCGTAGACTATAGATTTTCGTATATATAACAATTGTTATTTTATCTATTTTTATTTATTCACTTTCGATCGACAACTTTGTTTTCCTTGAGAGCCATTTGAAAAATGAAGGGAATTGTTTAGTTGTCCGTAAATTTGAAATTGGAAAACAGTGTTTTCTAATATCCTTAAAAGAATATTATGAAAAAAGAGAGGATAATTTAACTCTTTCAAGTTAAAAAATATATTAGTTGAAAAGTGTTATTCTTGTTAAATTATTTAAATGATAATTGTATCTTCATACTAGATAGGTCAACTTATGCGATCCGGTTGAACTTTCACATGTTCAATTTCTTGGAACCTGAAACAAATAAAATCCCATTTGATGCAAATTTGTAATATGTAGGGACAAAATCTTAATAAATCAGAGAGACCATTTGGATTGTGGCAAATTGTGAACATGAGATGTAATCATTTAAATAACAATTTTTATTTTGAAATTATTGGTCAAGTCTTGATAATGAAAAAGGCATGTTATGTTGTAGCGATTTCGCTATAATTGAAATGAAGTTGTATCAACTTTAAACAATTTCTTTTAAAAAGTTAAAGTCGTCATAACTTGAGACAATTTTTATTAAGGTAAATTATATCATAAACAAAGTTGTGTTATATTGGCATGATTTAAGTTGTGTTGTGAAGTGTAATGAAGTTGTGAAATGTTGTGATGAATTGTGTTTATAGAATGTCAGTACACTTCACAACATAATTGAAGTTGTGCTAACATGATACAACCTTACTTTTAAGCATAAAAAGATAATTCACCTGAGGCGCGATGACTTTAACTAAGCAAAGGTTGGAGTTGTGTGCTCTCCTCCTCAACCCTCTGCATGTCTTCCTTAACATGTTTATGTACTGGACCACACGGTGGATGCTAATGTTTCGACAGAAAGTTGTGTTGTTTGGCTTCTCACCTAGAAACCACTTATTCATATAACAACTCCTTCCTAAACCAAATAAAAAAAATCCTCCCCTCTCTTTAGAGTGCTCTTTGTATGTATAGGTATTTACAAGGGATATTTTTTCCCCAGAAGCACGGATAGGCAGTTACACGATAGTACTATTCCTCGCTCTATTCTCACGCTGCCTAACTTGGTCACCTATAGCAAATCATGATGTGGAGGTTTGAGAGTACCCCTGATCTGGTGACGTGGAGTGGGCCTTGGGATGTATCCTTGAGCTCAGCCCACCATGCAGTCCCTTCTCCTGGCACAACTATGTGGAGGCTTAGTTGTCAAGGTATAGGTTCTTACTCAATAAAATAGTCATTCTTTTTATTTATTTTGTAATCTTTCGACTTGTAAATTCATGATTTAATATTTGTAGTTGTAGGTCTAATTATTAATGTTTAGATTAAGCTTTGTTAAACTTTCACGAATCCAAGAAAATATTATAAGAGACTACTAACATTAAGACAAAAAACGTTTTAATAAGAGAAGAAGAAAGGAGCATCACAAAGTCAAAATTTAATGTCGAATTCATTAGGTAATTCTCAAACAAGGAAGAGATCATTATGAACATGGAAAACATATTGAAACTAGGGGTGGCAATGTGCGCTTGGCTCGGCAGGCTGGCCTGCCAAAAAAACGCGGGGCGAGACGAGATATTAAGCCCGTTGGCCCATGAAAGCCCGACCCACATAGCTCGCGACACGTGCGAGTTGTCCTGCATAAAAAAAACTTATACTTGTGTATATTAGTTACTTTCTTTCTGGACTTCTGCATGAATGTTCCAAATTCTTGTATAAGTAAAAAAGACAAGTACTATGTATTTTTTAATGTGTTAAAATTTGAAGAATAGATCATGTATATCAAAGTATGAATATGAATATGATGAAAATGTTAAATTATCAATTTATGATCTAAATCCCCCAAAGTTTTTGCTTAATTTGGTGAATTTGTTAAAGTTTCCCAATTTATTGAACATTGAAAATTTTATCATAAAAATTTATAAATAAAAAAATAGATTAGCTTGTAGATGAGACTTTGCAACCTATATTGAAAATGCAGGATGAGCCAAATGCGGGAGGGGCCTAAACAGGCCGAGCCGACCCACATAACATGTGTAAGCATGAAAAGCACCCTCCTAAATCTTGTCACCATTGAAGATTCTTTTGAATTTCTTTTTTACTTTCAAAATTCCAATGTTTTGTCCTTTTTATTTTATTTCTTTAAATTTTCGGTCACACTTAGGAGAGGTCTAGATCTCTTATTTACATTTCATTTAGACTTATTTGAGTACATTTAGAGTAGGAATTTTGGGAGGGCATATGTTATAAATAATCATCTTCATCACTTATATTCTAATTTTGGTTATATATGAATGAGGTATTGAATTTAGGACACAATCGTGAGAGCAAATATATACTTTAAATCTTATCTTGAGCTTATTAGAATCAAGAGACAATTATATATCAAGATGATCATAGAAATGAAGAACTCTTTTTCATCTTCAAATGACACTCAACTTTTCTATCTCTTAATCAAGTCCTTTTACTTTTACTGCTTATTATTAATTTCAATCACTATGCTATTTCATCAGTTTTTTTATCCTTATTGGTCCTTGTTATTAGATATTTATTTTAGTTTAATTGTCATGGTCATGTGTGTACCTTGAAATCTTAATGTCAATATAATCATTAATTAAACTCCATATGCAATTCAATTACGAAAAGAAAAATAAATAATGATAAATTGATAGTTATTACTTGAATTTAATTACTTGTTGACATCATAAATTTGCAATACATATTTGATCTTTATAAACTTGTAAGACTAAAAGCAACCAATAAAAGGTTTTTCATGTCTGAAATAATAATTATGTTCTTCAAAGTTCAAGAAAAAAAAATATTTTAATCTTTTTCTCTAATTTTTTTCATTTAAATAATAATAAATACGTTTCCATATATTGTGGTTGTTGAATATTAAAGATTACTTAAATAATAAAATTTTTGAGTTATTATTGACTTTATTTTAACAGACTTGCTATATTATTAATGAATTTTATCATTGAGAAACTTAAATATGGTATGTTAGATTTGTTTATTTTATACTTGACTTAACATTATATGTGATGACTTATCACATTTTCAAGTGAAGTTTTTAAATTTAATTTATATATTTATATTATTAGTTTATTTTTTTTATTAAGATTGTTTCATATATTATATTAGGCTTTTTATTCAATTAACGACCGTATGAGGAGTGAGGTTTAAAAAGCTGTTTAGTTTTCTCTGTAAAGAAATAATAATTTGTCGTTGTTAATTTTTTTAAAAACCAACTTGCGATAATCAGGGAAATATTGAAGAGATAATTTTATTTTTCTAAAACCAAAGATCTCACTATAAAAATCGATCAAATCAATTTTCTAGTACCTCCTATCTTAACATACTAAGCTATTCTTTAATCTATACTATAACTAAGAAAATAATACAAACAAAGTCATAATAAACACTTCAATTCTTTAACTTAAGCTACTTCACTTTAAACCAGAACAGTTATTATATTAAAAATTAAAATATTAGTATTTTAACAAAACTGGTTTGATCTTGCTATGATATTGGAACTCCTGTTTTTATTTGTTCAATGGTAATACGAGAACATTACTTCTCATTACTCTTTCAACAAGTAATCTTTTTAATTTTAAAAATCTATATGAATTTTTACCAGAATAAAAAAATTATTTGGCTTATAAATTTGTTTTTTCTCTTTTAAATATTTTATATTCCCTCTTATATTTAATATAAATATTAAATAACTTATAAAATATTTGTTGATAAAGTATGTTGAGATTCGTTAGTCTATTTATTTATTACTTGAAAAATAAGAAAAAATAACAACCAAGCACGAGTCAGAAGAGGTTATCTAACTAACGGTACCTGGTTGTTCAGAGAATATCACGCGTCTAAAGTTGGAAATCTCAACCGTTCATTCCACTAAAACAACCCTATATAATCACTGGTGTGTTTCCCTTATTCCCAATTCAATTTCTCCCCTTTCAATTCAATAGTTCTCTCATTCCTCTCCTACCTATCACCTATCAAGAGTTTGGATTTCCTATTCGTGACCTGGTTTTCACATGGATCAGATTCCGATCTACTCGCCAACCGTTCTTTTCCTACAAATTGGTGCGATTACTTTTCGATTCTTTTTATTTTCTTGCGTATGTTCTATCACTCTTACGTGTCTTATTTGATTAAAGATTTTCCAAGATTTGAAGCCCTATGCACCGATCTACCGTTCAGAGGTGTGATGATCGTGTTCGTGTTGCTTGTTTCGTGAAGGCCCGATGAATATAGAGCAGATGGCCAGAACAAAATTACCAGGTGCAGCGCTTCATTTGTTCCTCTGTGGAGTTCTTCGCTTTCGGATTCTTGAGGGGAAATGTTCGGTGTATGTTGTAGAATGAATATTTGGGGATGAAGTGGTTAAGGTGAATTTTGTCAACCGACCTTTGCCATGACAGGTGCGCTTGCATGGCAGGTCAATCAAAATTAATAAAAGAAAATTATTTGTGGGTTTTGGGGGAGATCGCACGGGAATTCCCGGGTTCTCCCTCTGGTGTGGTGGCGTGTGTCTGTGTTTCTTTTCCTTCTTTCTCCCTTCCCTTATATCTTTCTTTTCCTCTCACTCTCCTTGCGACGGATACACCACCACTGGACTCGCTTCGTCATCGATCTAATGAGGTATCGTCTAATCTATCAGTTTAACTTCACATTTATAATAACGCCTTTCTTTTTTCGTAACATAGTCCACATACGAATAACAACTACCAAAATCAATGCAATTGCAAACATTGAAACAGGTAATTCGTAGTATATCTCTCGAAAGGGTGAATTAGTAATTGAAGTATACTAAGATGTTAATTCTAATTTTGACCGTTTTCTTGTATTTACTGGGAATATCTAACAGCTTGGATGATAGATTCGTAATAGCAACATTGATCCTTCGGTCGACTTCTATAATAACTAATCGAGAGGCGAAACTACTAGTTAGTTAACACTTGTTTGATATTTTTCCTCTGTTAACTTAAATTTCCCCTACGCTATTACTACGAGTATCATTTCCGATTTTAGTTCTTATCATTAATTGTAACCCAAAATCTGTTCTCCTTCACTTTTAGCATTTCAATTTCCCACAATGCATAGATTTTTCTGTAGATATACTCGTTCGATTGAAGTCTCCGCAGCCGGAAGGGTGTGAATGTTTCACCGTATCAAATATTGCAGTGAACTTCCTCAGCTTGACTAGAAAGAATTGCAAGGTCTCAGGTGTTCAAAAGGCTAAATTCAAGGGAACGTTTCAATATATGTTGTTATTCATCAATATTTTGAGGTAGCTTTCTCAAATTTTAGTGAATGAAGAAGTACCATATTGGTTTTCAGTCTCTTAAATAATTATATTTGGCCTCTGGTTTAATTTTATGTTGTTCATTATGTTTTATGGATGGAACAGGATCACCCAAGTAATATATATATATATATATATATATATATATTATGTCCATCAAATCTCCTTAAATTTTATCTTTAATAAGCTTAATAATGATTTGTTTTCTTTTTTGAGTATTGGCTTTTGATTTTATTGAGTTTATTTTTTATGTAATCCAACTGTCAAATGAATTTGTCATGCGTAGATTTTGTCCAATAATGAATGCATTTTTACGTGAAATAATGCCAATTACCTTCTTCATTAATTCCAAATGGGGATTATAGTCAAAGATGTTAATGTGTGCACTTATAAATGGAAATTGTTTCAAGTTAGAATTTTATGTGATCCAAAGTTCAATTTGATTATAAATGAGGATTGATGTTTCATGCAAGGGGCCTTGTTCGTCAATTATGTAATATTTTACTACCAGCATGAGTTATCAAAGGTGATAATGTGTAGTGTGAAAGGAAGTCCTTCATTTTTCGTCATGATTTATTTCACTGGAAATAATCGTTTTTATTTTGAATTCAATCAGACCCTTAATATTCAACTACAATTGGTCGAACCTTTTTTCAGAGGTGAGGCGATATTAGATAATTGGTCTATTTGTTGTTGGTAAAAATATTGTTATGCAGAGAGTAATGATTATTAATTATTAATATTATTATTATTATTATATATAAATGTGTGATATTATTATTATTATTATATTTTTTATAATAATTATTTAAAATTTATATTAGATTTTATATTTAATTTATTAATCATATAAAAAACTATACCTATGTTTTAATTAAACTTGTGAAAAATGCTGTGTTCAAAGTTTTAGTAATAACAGGATTTTGAAAGTTGTGGAATGAGAAAAAAATTCAAGTTCTAAAGGGGTTGGCGATTTTCTTTAGCGGTTATGTTTGTTTGTATGAATATTATGGGTTACTTGAATATGTGGTCTTCATGTGCAAATGGGTTACTTGAATAATCTCTAAATATCTATGTTACAAAGGTGATTAGGCTACTTCAGGTGCCTTTTGAAATTCATTTAGAACAGAAATAGCCACCTGATCTGGACATTGTTGAAGAAAAAAATGTATGGTAGATTTTTAACACTTTTTTAAGCATGTTATTTTTTTGGAGTAGAAATATTAAAAATTAATGAGTTTCACTCATATGATTTGTATAGTTTTTAGATAAACATAAGTAATAGAACAAAGTGTTTTAAGAAGTGCTATGTTGTCAATATTTCTCCATAAAATTGTGGATTTCTTTTTGCATTTTCTTTCCAAGGTGAGAGTATTTTGATTTGATTAACTATTTATAAATTGAGGGGATGAAATATTTTTGAACTATATGTTTGATCCATTTATTTTCATGAATTTAGGAATTATTCTTTTATGTTTTGCAAGCTTTTTGTCGCCTGACCTTTGATATAGCTATGTAAATTCTGTAGTTCCTCAAAGGTAGTTTCTCAAAATGGTAGAGCGCTCAAAGCATGTTTCATAGACCTAATCTGCAAAAGTTGTGAATTTAAGTATGTTTCAAATTAAGTAGATAGCTTGCTTTGAGAGGTTGGTGCTTCGACCACACCCGGATCTGTACCTCAACAGTTTGTTGTGTATGTTTATTGAAAATGTTTTTTAAATAACAATGTGGTATATTTTTATACACTTTACTACAAGTTTTTTTTTTTCTCATTTTAAATAGTAATTTCTAGGAATATATGTTTTCTAGATACCTTCTTTGTAAAGAGGGCTGAATGTCTTATTTCTAAATTAAGTTGCAGTTCATTTCATAATTGGATTAATTTATCATGTGAAGCAATTGAGATAATTCTCTAGTATAAACTTAGATATTATTTATTCTGACAACTTCTATAACGAGGATACAATCAGGTTATTGTTTTACAAAAGGAACTATAATTCATTCTTAAAACTTTTAAATATAATAGACACAGGCTACCAACTGTAAGTGTTACTGAAAGGCTGACAATAATGTGCATTGACTACAACTTATCAGTGAGAAATAGGCAGTAAAGTAAATATGAACCTCTATTTTAGGGTGGAAACGATAAATTCATTGTTAGGAGTAAAAAATTTATATAGTTTTTGGTGAAAAGGATGGAGCAAGGGGAAAATAAAACAATTTCATGCACAGTGAATGAAATGTTTATTATGTTTATTGTATAGTGAATGAAATTCTTAAACGTTTGACATGGATTAGACGATTTAGTTGTACATGCAATAGATCATATGAATAGAATTATAGCTAGACAATTAGTCTTGTATCGTCTCCAGTAGCTTGAATAGTTTGTTTGGTAATGTATCATCTATTATTTACTCAGTTTTGTTAAGAAGCATTGTTCAAATGTTTCTCTCATTGCAATGTACATGTGTCTTTTTTTTTAAGTATACGTGTGTTTATCGCTTTGTTTGTTATAAACAGAATGTTGTAAATAGAGGACTTTGATAGTTTGCTGATAGAGAAACCTTGAGTTGTAATATTTAATATAGTGAATTTTTCTGTAGATGTTGTAAATTGAAGTTCGTTAAACGTTAAATTTTTGTGTTATTGTTCCTTTGTTTAATCATTTTCAACACTTGCAAATTGATCTTTGTTTTCAATTTTATTTGCGTGGTAGACATGTTTTTAGTGAATTTGGGAACTGTTCCACAACAAACTGTTGTGGTGAGCATGAATATTCAATCAAGATGACTTCCGCAAATGGGGTTGAGAAATTCATTTGACTGAAAGACTTTGGATTGTGATAGTTGAAGATGCGTGCTCTTTTGATTCAAGAAGGCCTCTCAAAGCTTTAGAAGGTGAATCCAAACTTTGCATCAATGGTTGAGAAGGACAAGAAAATGTTACAGAAGGCTCACTTCACAATTATGTTGAGCCTTGGTAATAAGGTGTTAAGACAAGAGCCTTGATGGAGAAGACTGCAATATAGAACTTTGAACGAAGCTCAAGATCTTGCATATGATCATGTCCTTGGTGAATCGCATCTTGTATAGTCTTACAAGATGAGTAAGTCAAAAGACGATTAGCAAACAATTGGACGAGTTTAACAAATTAATTCTAGATTTGTATGTAGATTAATGATGAGGATCAAAAACTGTTGTTAGTGTGTTCATTGCTCAAAATGCATGATCACTTTAAAGAGACCTTGTTGTATGGAAGATAGACTTTCTCTAAAAGAAGTTTTAAGGAACTGAAGGTGATAGTCTTGTAACAAGGAATCAGACATCTACAAGTAAACAATAAAAGTATATCATTTATCATATATTATCATTGCAAGAAGGAAGGATACACGAAGTTGTCCAAAAAGATAGAAGAAGGTTAATGTCCAGAAGTAAATGGTGGAAATACATCGTCTATTAGATCTTATGATTGCAAGAAGGAAGGATACACAAAAAAATTCAATCCAAAGAGGGAGAAGAAGGTCAATGTCTATGAGTAAATGGTGGAAATACAAAATCTATCATATTTTACAATTGCAAAAAGGAATAATACACTAAGAAGTTTTGTCCAAAAGTAAATGGTGGGAATACATCGTCTATTAGATCTTATGATTACAAGAAGGGAGAATACACAAAGAAGTTCAATCTAAAGAGGTAGAAGAAGGTCAATGTTGACAAATAAATGTTGGAAAAAAAAATCTATCATATTTTGCAATTGCAAGAAAGAAGAACACACAAAGAAGTTTTGTCCAAAAAGACAAACAAAAGAAGGTTACTAAAATTGACAAAATATTTAAATCTTGCCAACAGTATGATGGATTGTCTACATCTAATTTTGATTCATTATGTTCATATGGTATCAAGTATTTTTAATGATTGTGAGTGGATAATACAAAGTCATCATAAACACTAATTTTTTAGCTTGAAGTTACTTCCTTTTAAACTATTTTATTAAAACTGGTTTGATCTTTGGTAGGATATTGGAATTCTCGTTTTTTAGTTGTTGAATGGTTTGAGTACGAGAACATTACTCCCCATTACTCTTTCAATAAGTAATCTTTTTAATTTAAAAAAAATTATGAATTTTAATCGGATAAAAAAAAATTTGCTTATATTTTTTTTTTCTCTTTTAAATATTTTATATTCCCTCTTACATTTAATATAAATATTTGAGATTAGTTAATCTATTTATTTATTACTTGAAAAACAAGAAAATATAACAACCAAGCTCACAAGGGATTATCTGACGGTACCTAGCTGTTGTTGAATATCACACGTCTAGAGTTGAAAATCTGAATCGTTCATTGAACTAAAACAACCCTATAATCGATTTGCTTCCCCTATTATCAATTCAATTTCTCCCCTTTCAATTCAATAGTTCTCTCATTCCTCTCCTAGCTACCAGTTATCCAGAGTTCAATTTTCCTATTCATGACCCTAGTTTTCACATGGATCAAATCTACTCGCCAATCGTGCTTTTCCTACGTATCTTATCACGTGTCTTATTTCATTAAAGATTTTCCAAGATCTTAGACAATAACATAAGCAAAGCCCTCACACGAGGCACTGAGTTATCTAGATGGTAACATAAATGAAAGCCCTCAAATGAGGCACCGAGTTACATAGATTAATAACCTAAGCAAAACCCTCAAACGAAGCTACGAGTTACTTAGACAATAACATAAGCAAAACCCTCAAACGAGACACCTGAGTTACCTAGACGGTAAAAAAAAGTCTACAAATGTGGCACTCGAGTTACTTAGACGACAACATAAGCCCACAAACGTGGCACTCGAGTTACCTAAACCATAACATAAGTTAAGCCCGCTCAGGCGGCTCCTTAGCCTACTTAGACGGTACCATCAAATTAAGCCCTTTGAGGTGGCACCTGAGTCTGCCTAGGTCGACAACACAAACAAAGCTTGCCTAAATTGGTAGCACAAAGCTTACTCAGATAAGCAACATTAAGTCAATAATTCAAAACACACAAGATAGCATCCTTGGTAAAAAAACAACAACATACGAGCCACAAAAATGACTAATCCACCTAGAAGGTCAAAGACGACCATATACAGTCCGGCCAAACAACCAATTCACCTACAAGTATAAAGCCAACTACAACTCTGCTAAAGGGTCAACTATAGTCGCAACAAACATCCCTCATACATTAATGAAACTTCCGAGCTTGGTAGGGCTTATGTACATACTTGGCCCAACAAATATGCTAAGTAATGCGACCCAACAAGGCCCATTCAGTTTTACTAACTTAAAGTGGTTGGAATATATTTTGAGATATATTTGTTGGTGCAAATATATATATATATATATATATATATATTAACAGTATATGTGACCAAATCTCGATAGTTTGATTACATGATGATATTCCTTAATACCATATATTTACAAAATATTTGGTATATCAGGTAAGGTACCACATTATTGTTATTATTCCGTTAATTATCGTTAATACAATAAGTTGTTCTATTGTTGATAGTATTTGATATTCTTTTGATATTATCAATTTTTATCACATAAATAATAGAACTAGAGATGACAAATAAACTTGTCCCCGTGGGTATTGTCCGAACCTGTCCCCGTTTTGACGGGGAATCCCCGCATTGACTGGGTATGGGTATGGAGAATCCCCGACTTTTTCAGTTGGGTATGGAGATGGGTATGGGGATGTACATATACCCGCCATAATACCTGTCCCCGCCATATCTCCATTCTCATTTAAATTATTAAAACATTCACAATTAATCAAGTAACCCCTATATCTATCTATCTATCTATATATATATATATATATATTTTTTTTTTCTTTTAATTATTTCATTTGTCATGAAACTCATTCTCATCTCCAATATATTTTTTATCATATATTTTTTATCTTATCATAACCTTTATGTAATTATGTTAAAATGATGTATGTTAATAAAAAAAAATTATGCCTTACATTTGAATATTTATATTATTTTTTAATATTTTTATTTATTATAAATTTTCCTTTCACATGAGAATGTTTATACTCTCAATTTAAGGTAATATGAAAAAATTCTTTACTTATTATTATTATTAATTTTTGTTTAATTTGAAGAACTCTTTTGTTTCATTAAAATAATTTTTGTTATTTTTCAACCATTAAGTATATATGTTGATATTTGAAAAGTTTTCTTAGTTCTCTAAGATA
>Ga0214542_1005696_pt1 | contig 23448 bp, 11 predicted proteins | sample CNSS1metaG_FD_160096 | JGI IMG/M metagenome (GOLD analysis project Ga0214542, IMG submission 160096) | Root nodule microbial communities from cowpea collected in UCLA plant growth center, Los Angeles, California, USA - CNSS1 | ecosystem: Host-associated > Plants > Roots > Nodule | place: USA...
TATATATATATATATATATATGAATAATTTTAATACTTTTTTAAGAAAATGGACACGAAAATACTCCAAATGAATACGTTAGTTTTTATGCATGTTGGTATCCATATATACTTGACAACACTTTTTTAAATAACTAAATAAAATTATTTAAAGAATATTCTTTAAAATAAAAACTTAACTAAAAAATGTTTTTGAAGTAATATTTGAATAAAATTACATAATAAAATGTCAGCAAAAATAAAGTTAATCTTTCCAAAAGTATTAAATAAGTTCTATTACAAAATATAATATTCGATTAAAATTTAAGAACTTACCTTAACAAAATGTTCCACTTCCCCCTTGTTGGAGTTATTTCATCTGAGTCTTCCTCAAATCTTTTCTGCTTTAATGCTTCCCATTCTTCAGAGGCCATGTTTTGTCCCAAAGAGAAGGTATATATATACATATATATATATATATATATATATATATATATATATATATATATATATATATATATATAATCTGCATTATTCCAATATTTGAGGTTGTGGTGTGCATGTTTTAATGTTTGGGTCAACGAATCCTCTTGCAAGGCTGTGTCACATGGTATTCGTCTTCACAATTTTTGTTTATTCAGTATTTTTTTCATGACATAAGAACTAATTAAAATAATCAGGAATTTATCAATGAGTAATTTTGAAAAGACTAAATTACAATAACACTTTTAAGAAAAATCCACTAATAACTTTGTGGTTTTTTTTTTTTTACTTTTTCAATTATCTTCTTTATTATTATTTAAATATGATGTTTAAATATAAAATTTGAGAGGGTACGTGAAACTAAAAATGTATATATTCTAAAAGTAAATAATTACATTTTAGAGTTAATTAGAAATTTGGTGTTTTTTATTTATTGGGTTTTCTTTTCTCACTCAATTGGATATGTATTTAAAAAAAAAAAAACTAAATTGAGTGAATGTTTTTGTAATAAAGATTTAATATGGTCATTTTGATTAAATTGATGTTAAAGCTGGTTGAAAGTGTCACGAAGAGTTTGATTTTGATACGTGATAGATTTAGATTTTGAGAAATGATAATTTCAAACAAAATTAATGTCAATTTAACATAATTAATTACATCTAAGTATTTTTACAAAAGTAGAAATTCAATTCAAATAAAAACCAAAATTATTAAATATATGTTTTTTAATTGACCGATAGATTAAAAGAATTTTTATAAAATATTACACACTTCTCAATTATGTAACATAATAAATATTTTAAATATTTTAGATTGTAGAAAATATCTTTTGTATTTATCTTTCAAGAAGTCTAAGATCTTTTAAGGAAGCACTAAAATTATTCCACACCAAAAAAAATTATGAAATGGATTGAATGTCAACGCTAAAGACCATCAACTTGATACAGTCATGCGTATAAAAATTATTATTTAATAAGTCATACATAAATCAAAATGTTGCTTAAACATGAATTCAATGTTGCAAGAAGAACTTTTAATGCATTTACCTATTTGAATATGGACAAACACAAGCTTGAAGAAGAAAAAGACTTCCAAAGTTCTCATCCTCAATAAATAGAAGATCCGTAAGAAGAAAAGTTGACAACTACAAACATAGCTCTTAAAATCTTCAAGAAATTATTGTCTTAGCTATAAAAAGAGCACTTAGGATAAGTGTTTCTTAGTGTTGGTTTGGGCTCCCAAACTTTGGACTTCCAACTATGCTAAGGCCCATATACTTGGTTAGACCCATTTGACTCACTTAGGATAAGTGAGAGAGAGCTTCCAAATCAATAGAGTGTGAGAGCATTGAGTGACAAAAAACGTAGTCAAGAAGAAGAGAGAAAGGGGAGAAAATTCTGTAGATTTTTCACATTGTGCAATCTTGGTAAATTGACGATTGCGGGTTCGTTAACCGTTGGATCGGACTGAAACTTTGACACAAGGTTCGCAACATATGATTCTTCATTATGACCGTTCGGATCGCCAACCGAATGTCTCAAGTTTGAAATATTGGTCCCGCACAATAGCTCTGTTTTAGGGATTTTTCTCACTTTGTTCTTCAATTAGCAAGATTTGATGCTTTGTTATTTGGCTGCATGTTAGCACTTGTTTGTGCAGTTTATTAAGACTCATTTGTACACTCTTTTGATTATAATGGAGCGATTTATTTGGTCTGGACAACCCATGGTTTTTACCCTTGAATTGAGGGGTTTTCCACGGTAAAATTGGTGTGTTCTTTAATTGTGATTATTGTTGCCATTTTATTATTGTTGATCGTCATAGATTTTTGCAAATTAGGAGAAATGATCCATTATCTAGTATTTTGGTTGTGTTGTTGTTTTTCCCATCACTTAGCAACCTAAAAGAGTATTATTGAACTTGTAGCCATCTTAGGACACTCTCATTTAGATGGTAATTTTGTGTGTTTAATCATAGGCTTTATAAAATCAAAGTTGTCTTAGTCAAGACTGAACATGTTCTAAGAATATTCAATCTTAGACAAAAGTGAGTGTGTTCCAAAGAATACTTATTCTTACTTGGGAGTAATTACATTCCAAAAATCTCTCGTCTTAGTTATAAGTGATTGTTTTTCAAAGAATACTAAATTTTTAGTCAAGGGTGACAATAATCCAAAAATACTCAGTTACTACTTTGCAACATTAGTTTGCTAGTGGAACTTGAGTTTTTAGACAAACCAATATAAAAACATCTAATGTAAATTTTTCTTTCTTTAATATATTTGAAAACAACTAATTAAAGAAGGAAAGTTTTGCCAAATTTAGGTTTACAATGTTTTTTTATGTTAGTCAACTTAAAGTTATGTCTAATTATTTCATTACATTGTATTCTTATAAAAACTTCTGGACAATGCATTTGTCAAATTAATTTTTTTATAGCTTTTATCAAATGATGATTTTGTAAAATTTAGAAAAAAATAAATTAAATATACAACTCTATCATCCCCACTTGTACATTTGTCTTGTTTTCGCATATTGGTTTATTGGTCCATGTTTAATGCACCAATTTTCATTATGTTACTATTCACATGTGTGTGTTGTGATGCAAAGTGTCTTTTCGTGACAAATAAAACAAATGAAGCTATTTCTCACATGTCAATAATCCTAGTGTTAATCATCCTTTTTCATAATATAATTAAATGGTCCACATTGCATCCACTAATCATCCTTTTTGCACTTGCAGTCTCAAGAGTCTAGATTTCTTCACTACCTATAAATAAATTATAAATTCACTTGATACATACACTGAAAAATTCTAATTTAACAAATTATTTGATATCAACAACAAAACCAATGTATAATTGTTATAAAAACCCCAATCATGTCATTTCAATCAAACAATAATTTACTTTAGTAGTTATGTAAGGTGCAACGTTATGATCATTATGATATCAAATACATACATATATTTATTATCAAGAAAAATGTTGTTCAAACACACATGCACATCAACTAATCTTTTAGAATATGTCATATAAGTGCTAAATTATATAGATTGGAAAAAAATCATAAATCACTAATGCAAACGAGATCACAAACAACAGTAATACGAAGATTTTATCGATGGTTAAAAACATATCGTCTATCGGGTTGTTGTCCAAAAAAACATTTTAGGCAATGATCTAAACTATCATCTATATTTAATCATAGACGATAATTGTTAGAAGAAATTGTCACCTATATGTGACAACGATTCTCACACTAATTGTTGCATATGAGTATCATGTTAAGCTATGATTTTATGTAGAACCATTGTTTATGAGAAAATATAAGCAACATACTTAACCTTATATATTTAGCTATTTTTATGTTCATTTTTTTCTCGTTCTAATTAAGCAACAATGTACAATTGTCATGATTGAAAAATTTTAAACAATTGAAATTAAGCTAACAAAAATATATTTACAAACCATCTAGTTTATTATGTTTATAAATCTGTAAAACAAGTTGCCCAAGTATTGTTAAATCTAACGTACAACAAGAAACAATAAATTAAATTAGTAGGTAAAATAGACAAAGTTACTCTAATTATGAATTAGTTAAATCATTACCTAGAACCAACCTCTATCAATACTAGTTCGAACAATGATTACCATCATTACATCACATAATATTCACACTTTGTACCCTCAGTTTGTTTGTTACACTACAATTCAATACCAACACAATGAACATATTTGATTAAGAAAACAAAATAACCAAATAACTATATTTAGACACAAATAGAAAACCTTGAAGAGCAATCATGTGAGCTTTTGCGATCTTGTAGTTGGTTTAGCCTTCAACATATCATATTTGGAGTATGAACTAATAAGAAAAAACACTAGTTAGGGTTCACTTATATAAAATGAAACCACATAAATTGGTGTTCTTACCGATTAACTATTTGTTTTAGATGTATGGAGGGTTTCTTGTTCAACAAGCAAAATCATGCAGTAGTGTGATCAATTAGGGAAATGACAAGTAGCTACTAGTGACATATACATTGAAAATAATTATCTTTACAACTCAAAAAGATGGATTATAATTTGAAGACACAACAAACTACACTTACTCATGAATATAAGAAGCAAAATGTATTTGCTTCCCCTTTGAACCAAGATGATGGTTATGTATGTTTGGATTTCAGGTTTCTTATTCCCTAATGGATGAATAAGTTGGAATTCATGAATTTGTACACATTATGTGTTCCTTCATTATAACATAATCTAAACACATACCTAAAATCAAATTATTTAAAGCATAATACAATAATTAACATTACAAAATTGGTAAAGAGATTATCATGCATAACTAAATAACTAAATTTAATTCTTAATTTTATGTCGCAACCTCTAACCCATCTATCGTGTATGTATAAAGGGATTTCACTGTCACAACCAAATACATTAGAATCCCACATAATCTAAACAGATACCTAAAATCAAATTATTTAAAGCATAATACAATAATTAACATTACAAAATTGGTAAAGAGATTATCATGCATAACTAAATAACTAAATTTAATTCTTAATTTTATGTCGCAACCTCTAGCCCATCTATCGTGTATGTATAAAGGGATTTCACTGTCACAACTAAATACATTAGAATCCCACATAACCTTTATTGGGTTTGTACCTATGACGCTAGCAACCTCTAATAATGCACCTCTAGAATTGTCTATAGATACACATCGCTTCTTTATCTAGGTGTTATGTTTAGGACAATGTTATTATTACATGAAAAACAAGTTAAGTAAGTCTTAACTACAAATCATTCAAACTTAAAATATAATAGCATAGGCTAAGAAAGTTCTAACTAGGAGGCACAAAATAGGTCTAATAAGGTCTCTAGACTAAGCTAAGAAAGACTGAAATGTTTGTTACAATTTATACCCCATCTATTGGTAGACAAACTATCATTACAAACTTTCTCGACCACAACCTTAACGACGTCCCTTGCTTTCTCTTCAACTACACAAATCCCCTTTATATTAATTCTAGTTGTCAAAGGTACAACAACTTGTTATGTAAGAATTGTTTGTTGTGAAAGCCCCAAACTCTTTTACACTAATCAATATAAAAGCATATGTCTTGTTCAAATTTACACAGAATAATCCATAAATTAATTAACTTACTAAACAATTCGATCTTAAAAAAAAAAGAAATATTACCTAATATGACCCTCAAATTTATTACTTATTGATTTGCCTATTTCATCTAATTTGTATTACAGTTGTATCTATCTTACAATTATTAATAAGAAATTATTTCATGTTTTCTTTTATAGAGAATAATTATAAAATTTACTTTTATTCATAATAATAAAATTAATAAAAATTTTCACATATTTTTTTCTAACAAAATAAATTAAATTTTAATATTTTAAATGGATAATTAATATTCAGCTTTTAGGAAATCTAATAAGAATAATAATTTTTATTCAAAATTAGTAAAACACGTAAGTTATGTATATCTATATCCAATTTTCTTAATCAGAAGAAAAATGTATCTTATCATAATAATTAAAATGAAAAATGTTATTAAAATTATAAAAATATATTCATAAAATATTTATAAAATAATTAGTTTTTAAATTATTATAATTGTTATTATAGAAGTTAATTAAGTTAAAAAATCCAAATAGTAAAATAATAAAATTAATATATCAATAAAAGTAAAATGAAAAAAAAAATCTTATAAAAAAAATTAAAAAGATAATCGGTTTTATTAATAGTAATTGGTAAATAAAATTTTATCATAACATTTAGTTTTATTTTATATTTAAATATCTTTGGGCAATGTGTTAATGGACAAAGTTTCATCACTGCACACTCATTCTCGTTTTTCCCGTAACCCTTGTCATCCTTGCCTTCCATCTGCGTTTGTACTTGGTATGTCTTTTTCGGCTCCTTTTCCTTCTCATTTCCACTTCCACGGTTTTTTCCTCTGTTCTCATTTTCACGGTTCGGTTCAGCATAAAAAACAAAACCGAACCGACCAGATAATGCTTATTTCCGGCGTAACTGTTTCTTCTGATGTTTCGATTTTTTCACCTCTTGATTTTGTTTGGTTTATGGTACAGTGGTTCCCTAATTTTTTTTTTAAGATTTATGCATGCATCACAGAAATGAAACAAACTTTACCAAAAAGAACTGAAAAAATGGTTCTTCGCGAACCGAATCTAAATGTTTTTTGTTTTTTGGTCTGGGTCACTATTGAAAATGATTCAGTTTAGAACATCCTAAAAAAATTGAGATGTTTTGTTGACCCATTTTGCATGTGCCGTTCGACGGCAACTTTGCATGTTTTTAATACCGTATAGATCTTGTGCCGAGCCTCTGCAACCTGGTACTTCATGTTCGGTCTTTCTGGTAGTAAAAGAAAAATGAAATAAATAAACTAAAAACGAAAATAGTTGAAAAATGAAAAATAAAAAGGAGTGTTTGATTTGAGAAAAATAAATTGAGTAAAAAAAATAGATATGGGTCTCATAAGATTAAATTTCTTTCCTTTCTTGTGTTTTTCTGTAATCAAATACCTTTATATATATTTTTTTCTTTTCCATTTTATTTCTCTTCCATGAAACTAGAATGTTTGTGTCCCTTTTTACAAATTTTAACGGACGGAGTTGTTAATTATTGTTAGTAGAGGACCAAGTGGCAATAAATGAAAATAGTAGGGTTAGATGATATATAATAAATATATAAAAACGCAGTTCCAGACATGGCATTTCCTAACGAATAAAGAGCACTGCATAGATTGCACGCAGCCACTTAAGCAGCGCCGTCTATCTATCTCCATCCATAACAGCTCTCTCTTTCTCTCAGGTGTGTGTTTTTTTAGTTCAATGAATGAGTAAAGTGAAGATTGTGAAAAGGAACTTTGCATGTCATGTATTATTTCAGCACATTTTTTTTTGTTCATTTAACTATTCTGTGTGTTTAACATGTTATTGAAATTGTTGCAGCTTTATCTGGGTTGTTACATTTTTTGCCTGAGTTTTAGTTTAAAACTGTGCTTTTGTGTTCCCCCCCTTCTGATTAAGCACTGATGATGTTTGATGTTTTTTCTTTTAAGAAAAGGAAAGACATTCTCCTGGTTTTGGTCTGTTCAGTCATCGATTCCTCGCAGGTTTCATAACTGTTAACATGTTTGGAAGGTAGATTGCATCTTTTTAGTTTCTAAGATGTAACAAGTTTTGGCCCAAAAGCATGTTTTTGTGAAGTCTTGTAAGTATTTTGGTCGAATGTGGTTTGACTCCCTTTTTTAAGAATTTGAAGGAATTTGTGTTGAGGTTGTCGGATTGATCTGTGTCTGTGTGACCTTCTACTGAACCCAATTTTCATTGTCTTCTAGCCATTGCCCATTACTCTGTATTATGATAGTGATAGTGATTGTGTTGTAACTTGTACGAATTGGCCAATCTATGATCTGATCTGTGAGCTAAGGTGAGAATGTTGTAACTATGAGTCTATGTTTTGAATTCCATTCTGATGTTTATAATTGCAGAACAAAAATATGTATTCAATTTTTACCTCTGCACACCAATTGTTCGAACTCTTTAATTTAGCAGTTTTCTTATGCATACTGGGTGAGACAGGTTATCTCTAAGATCATAAATCCTCTTTCTGAGACACACTGAGAAAAGGGTGGAAATGTCAGCATCATCATTGGTAGAGTCTCTAGTTCTTCAACTCCATGAGATTTCAGCTGTCAAATTTGGCAACTTCAAGCTCAAATCTGGCATCTTCTCACCAATCTACATAGACCTACGCCTCATCATATCTTACCCTTCTCTCCTCCAGCAAATCTCTCAAACCCTTATTTCCTCAGTCTCTTCCACTTCCTATGATCTTGTATGTGGTGTCCCTTACACTGCCTTACCAATTGCTACATGTGTCTCCCTTGCCCAAAACATTCCCATGGTCATGCGCCGCAAGGAAATCAAAGATTACGGCACTGCTAAAGCTATTGAAGGTGATTTCAAGGCTGGCCAAAGTTGTTTGATCATTGAGGATTTGGTTACAAGCGGCACATCGGTTTTGGAAACAGCGGCACCACTACGAGCTTCTGGGTTGAAGATCAGTGATGCTGTTGTTTTGATTGATAGAGAGCAAGGAGGGAGAGAAAATTTGGAGGAGAATGGCATCAAGCTGCATGCAATTATTAAATTGACTGATATGGTGAAAATTTTGAGCAATCATGGGAAACTTGATGAGGAGATGGTCGGGGTTGTTACAAAGTTCTTAGAGGAGAATCGGAAGGTTGCGGCTGTGGCAAAGGTGGAGAAGCCTGCAACAAAGGTCAAGGCTTTGCCATTTGAGGAGAGGGCTAGGCTCTCAAAGAATCCAATGGGAAAGAGGTTGTTTGAGATAATGGCTGCGAAGACGAGCAATTTGTGTCTGGCTGCTGATGTTGGAACTGCGGCTGAATTGCTTGAACTTGCTGAGAAGGTAGTCCTGATGTCATTTTCTTGGACACTACTATTTTGCTCACTCGGATCATCAGCTTGCACAATTCTTTCTCGCTTTTGTACTTTGAAGAATTCTGTGTTTTCTGACATTATAACATCAACTGGATTCTAATTAGAAGAAGATTGACTATGATCATATATTTTCTTCTGACTATTTGGTTGGTTTTCTTTCTCAGGTTGGACCTGAGATTTGCCTGCTGAAGACTCATGTGGATATTTTTCCAGATTTTACTCCTGAATTTGGCTCAAAGCTTCTCTCGGTATAGTGCTAAAAGAAGCGTTTTTTTGTTCATATGTTTTTCTTTCCCGGCTAGCTCAAGAAACCTTTTGGTTCCTGATATTATTGACATAATCATGCCTAGACTATTTGCTTGGATTTATTCAAACAGGATGGTGATTCCTGCCTTTAACCTAAGATGATAAAGGCCTTATGTATTTTGAGCACTGTGTGTGATATGTTTCGAGCAATATTTTAAATTTCTGGTCTACTTGAGCCTAATATATGGTTTATTCTATTGAAGATTGCAGAAAAACATAACTTCTTGATCTTTGAGGATCGTAAATTTGCTGATATTGGTAACACAGTGACCATGCAATATGCAGGGTAAGACTGCTCAATTGTCATGAATCCTTTTTGGGATTCCTCTCATCCATTTCTGCATTCAACATGACTTGTTTCTATTCCACTGTCTCAGAGGGATCTTTCAAATATTGGACTGGGCTCATATAGTGAATGCTCACATAATCTCAGGTCCTGGAATTGTTGATGGATTAAAATTGAAGGTCTGCAGCAGTAGTAATTTTAATTATTTTACACCATCATAGCAACACCTCAACTCATAGTTTCTTGAACCATGCTCAGGGTTTACCTCGTGGCAGGGGTCTGTTACTGCTTGCAGAAATGAGTTCAGCAGGTAACCTTGCCAAGGGAGATTATACAGCAGCTGCAGTAAAAATTGCTGAGGATCATTCTGATTTTGTAATTGGCTTCATCTCAGTCAATCCTGCATCATGGCCAGGAGCACCTATAAATCCCTCTTTCATTCAGGCAACTCCTGGAGTTCAAATGGTAACTGGTGGTGATGCTTTAGGCCAGCAATACAACACTCCATATTCTGTAAGTTGCTGCTTTAGACAATGATTTGCACAAGTGTTTTTCCACATTATTTGTTGTTCTTTCTTGGATTGAAAACAAAAAAATTGGAGGAAAAAGGAAGAGCCCTTGCTTTCTGCATAGAGCATTAAAAAGAGAAGTTCACTTGTTTGAATTTCTACAAGTGAAATTGAAAAAAATTGAAAATCAGATTGTAGGAAACTTAATATGCAATAACTTTTACACCAATTTTAGGTTATGAAAAAATTGATCCTAGTTTTCTTTTTTCACTTTCCTTTTTAGGTGGTTCATGATAGGGGCAGTGACATAATCATTGTGGGACGTGGCATAATCAAAGCAGCAAATCCTGCTGAGGCAGCTCGTGAATACAGGCTTGAAGGGTGGAAAGCATATTTGGCCAAGTGTTCTTAATGTCAGCAACCCTACAGAATAAGAAAAGGATGAATCAAAATTATGTTTTCATGGGACATCTAATCTTACCCAGAGGAAGATGGTTTTGGGTACAATATAACATTGATGACATTTTTCAGCTGCAATATTAGAAGGGATCTTTTTTTGTTAAATTTCTGAAGAGTTTAATCAAAAATAAAATAAAATCTAGATAGGTAATATGTTACTTCATATAATATTCCGTAAGGGTGGTAAAGAGGATTCAGTGGGGTGAGATTAGTTTGTTCTGATCTCTCCTGCTTAACTTGTTGGGTCACGACTGCAGCTCTACCAATTTTTGTTTTCTTTTCTTAATTTTATATTATGTGTTTATAATTTTAAAATTAAAATAAAAAGTTTGAATTTAAATAATTATTGATGTGATTTCAACAACGCTTAAAGCTTGGGCCAAAGTCTTGGTCCAAATCATGCTCAAGGTCCAATTATGGTTTACATGCATCTCAAGCCTAAAGTCCACCAAGAGGTCCAATAACAAGTAGCATTCTAAAGAAGATCCAAATGGTTTTGTCTCAAAATGGACAAACTTCTCATGGATTTCAATTATTCTTTTCATGGACCAAAGAAGATGTGAAGATATGAAGAGATTGCATGATTGAGCATTAGAATAGCCTTTTAAATTTGGTCTATTGTTTAGGTCTTGCTTTCATAAATTATAGGCTAAATAAATTTGTTCCTTAGATTTTAATTGGGCTAATCCAAGCCCAATAGAGAGCATTGGCCTAGACACTCTCCTTGCCACATGAAAGGAGTGGCTTGTAGCTTGCAAAGGAGTGTCATGCCCCTTGTCACGCATCCAACCCATCATGCTCATCCAAGGGTTAAGAAAGAGACTTCTTCTCCAAACTTGCATCTCATTTCAAATATAATTTCATGTGCATGTGCATTAGTGACCTTCTCTTCTATAAAAGAGAGTACAAAGCACTTTGTAGAGTTGACTATTGAAATTGCTAATAAAATGTTTGTGTTGAGATCACTTCACTCTTCTATTATTTTGAGAGCACCTAAGCTAGAGGTTTCAACATTTCCTCTAGCCACCTTCCACTAGTTTAGTTTCTAGTCTAGTCTCCTTTCACCACTCCAAATTTCATTACTACAAGAGCCTTAAACACTTGTTTCTATTCCCAATTTCGCTGCCTATGGAGTCTCAACCAGCCACCACACCTTGAAGCTCCATCAAATTGGTATCAAGAGCCACTCATTCTTGGAGTCTCAAGTTTGAGTAAGGTTCTCGGTCTTATCTTGTGGTTCTTGCAAATTTTCGTGTTGTTCATCCAATTTTCATTGTGTTCTTTCACTTTTTGTGTTGTTCTTCCATTTTCTTTGACTTTTCTTCAAGTTTCTTCAAATCAACCGAACATCTATGAGTCTACATGAATTCTATGGATTCATATGGTAGATCTCCATGATTTTTTGTTCACATTTGTTTTTAAGTTCCATTTATTTTTCCAGCAGCGTTTTCTTTGCTTCCTAGTGTGTGTTCTTCATTTTCATTCGGTGGTTTCCATTTATTTTCTGTTTATCATCTTGTGTTTTGTCTTAAGTCATGTTTAAGTGTTTTGTTTCATCTCCGGTTTCGTTTCATTTGTTATTTTCTGCATTTTCTTGATGAGAACCAAGTCCTACATCACACAAAAGAGCAATAAACATCAAAGTGATGCTTGTGCATGTGTAAGGCATGTTCTCACTGTTTTTGATCCATTTAACCGATTGGATTCTTGCTTTTGTGTGTTCTAGATGTTCTTCTATGATTCATGCTTAATTCTAGATCATAATCAAGTTCATTCTACTTGAAGTTCATAGAACATCTTCTAAATTTCCGTGAGCAACTCTACTACAGTCTCTGTTTTCAGTTTTCACTACAGGCACACCTATTGTTTGTGATTTATCTTGAACACATGGTTCGACCAAATTTTTTTTTCTGATTTTTGCCTCTTAAAGATAAGAGATAGAATAAAATAACAAAAAAAGAATCACTAAAAAATGTTGAGTACAAAAAATATGAAAAATCTGTGAAGTTGAAACATCAATCAGCGTTTTCTGGACTGCCAGTTTCTAGAAAATTCATTTTCAGTGTTGTTTTGTGTGCATTTTGTTGTGTTTTAAGTGCTTTTTGTTGATATAATTCTTGGCTTAGGTGTGTGCTCTATATTGCCTTGAGTTGCCTTAATTTCAAGTGGATTTTTCCCTTCATTTGGCATTGTTGCAATGAGTACTATAAGCTTCATGTTTGAGCACTTCTTTTTCAAATTTTCTCTTTAATTCTAGTGCTATTCTAGGTTCCTTTTGTTTGTGCTAGCCTTTAATTCTTACTTTAATTTCTTGCTTGTTATTCCTTGAGTACTCTTTAAGTCATGTTACATGTTCATTCATTTTGGTTTAGCACTTCTAATTAGCTTTTCTTGCTTTATTCTTTGCTTTTTCTCAAGTGCATTGATTCTCGGGTTTGAGATTTGATTTGGTGTTTGGTATGAATTTTAGCTTGGTTGCTATTCTAGTGGTAGCATCTTAGGTGGTGGATGTGAAGTAAACTTTTAGCTTTGTGCTTTCATTATAATTTCTTCCTCTTCCTCACCTTTGAGAGTTTTGATCCTACAACCTTTGAGAGTGTGTGTGCTAACCATTTTATTTTTGCATAGTTTTCTTGCTGTTTTCTTCACTGTTTTGCAGTTGTTGGTTGCTGTTTTGGTGACCTTTGAATGTCCAAATAATTGTGTGTGGTTCCTCCAAGTTGCCACAATTGGTGCTATAAGTTTTGGCCATCAACTAAGGCCTTAAACCTTCCATCAAGCTCTCGGACATTAGTGTTTTGGCAGCACCATTCAACCTTTATTTTGCTTTGTTTCCATTGTAGTTTTGTTCTTTATTTTCTTTTCATCTTTTGGTCACTCATTTGGTGCAAATTGAAGTATCTTTGTGTGCAAATTTTTTTGGTAAAATGGCCTAAAAAATTGTGAGTTTCTAAACTTGTTTTTGGCCATTCTTTTGGTATCCATTGTGCTTGCGGGATACTTCATTTTAGCACCTACTTTGTGTTCCAAATTTTAGTTGTTTTTTTTCCATTGTAATTGTGGCCTACTTAGGTGTTTTGGAGAACCACAAGGTCTCCAATCTCATCTCCTAAGTAGAACCTTTCTCACCTATAGTGAAACGTTTTTAGTGGTAAGAGTGTTGAAAGTTCTAAGTGTGTTCTCACCTTGCCTTAGGCCGCATAGTTTAGATTCATGTTTTCACGTTGCATATGGCTTGATTTGTGAGACCAAAGTCTCTAAAATTTTGCCAATTAGGGATTCGTTTTTAGTGTTAAATTTTCTTTGTTTTCTTTGTTTGTTTGTTTGTGTACTTTGTCTTAAGTGATTCTATCTACTTATTACTTGAACATTTGTGTGAACTTTGAGTACTTTTGCAAGTGTAACCTTGGCAAGGATTAGCCTTGGTACTTAAGAAATCCATGAGACTCACCTCACTTACCTGGAAGTACACTTGTGCTCGTCCTCTTCTTTCACCCTTCTATCCAAATGCATGAGTTCATTCAATCACCATGAGTACATATTCTACATATAGTCCTAGGTTGCATAAGCATAGTAGTAATGAGTTGCATCATACCATTCATAGTGACATTCCATTCTTTGGGGAGGATATAGGACCAATATCATTCAGAGATTGGATGTAGGATGTAGAGAAGTTGGTGCAACCTTTGTTTCGTAAATATAGTCAATCTGACATTTTTAGGCATGTTATTTCTAGATTTGTAGGACGTGCATGTGAGTAGTGGCATCAAAGGAAATCTAGAGTGGAGAATGGAAGAAAATTCGACATTAATACATTTTATGAATTGAAAGCATGCATGTGGAAATAGTTTATTCCCTCTTTATTTAGGATAACTCGAGAGCAGCAGTTTAGGATAGAAAACTTCATTGACAGGTGATACATTCATCCAAAATCTTGCCAAGTTTTCTCGTCAAAAAAGAGATTTTAAAGATAAACTTGACTTGCTCTTGAGTAAGAAAAGAGAAAAAAGAAAAGTTTGAAAAACTTCGATAATTTGAAATGCAAAAGGCATTTGAAAAGCAAAGAGCATTTGAAATGCAAAAGGCATTTGAAAAGCAAAGAGCAATTAAAAAGCAAAGAGCAATTAAAAAGCAAAGAGAGCACGTGGAAAAAGAGACATGAGCGCAAGAGAAAAGAGAAAAAATTGAGAAAGAATTGAGAGAAGAAGAGGAACGAAAGATCGAGGAGAAGTTAAGCATAGAGAAGGAGGAAAAAGAGAGAAAAGAGTATGAAGAAAAAGAGAGAGTAAGACAAGAGGAAGAATTAAAGAGAAAAGAGGAATAGTTAAAAAGAAAAGAGGAAGAGATTAAGAGGAAAGAAGCAAAGGAACTCTTGTTTAGGGTAATAGAGATACATAGACCTCAAGATTAAGCTTTCAAAGGGAGTGATTCCATCTTTACACTCTACCTCATCTTCCATTAATTCTTTTGTCTTAGTTCTTCTTAAAAATGTTTTTCCACCTTCACCCATTATTTCAAAATCCTCCAAAGATTTTCCAAAACCAACCTTTGACTTAGAGTTACCTTTTAGGTTTCAATTAGGTCAAAGTGAAAATTAAAATTTATGTAAAGTGGGCCGCATATCACATTTTTCCAAACTTAAAAGCCCGTCTTCACGCATTTTGCGTCAATATCGACTGCATGGTCTTTATGATTTTACTAAAATAATGTTTGATGATTATTGGAGATATATTGTTTGATGATTATTGGAGATATATTTTTGATCCTGGTGGAACCCAACTTTTGTTGTTTTGAGCGTTAAACAACCCTCTTAATCTGAGGACAGATCCTCTTCAAGAGGGAGGGGATGATGTGATCCCAACAAGGCTTATAGCTTGGACCAAAACCTTGACCCAAATCATGCTCAAGGCCCAATCCATGACCCACATGCATCTCAAGCCCAAAGCCCACCAAGAGACCCAATAACAAGGAGCATTCTAAAGAATATCTAAATGAGTTTGCCTCAAAATAGACAAACTTCTCATGGATTTCAATTATTCTTTTCATGAACCAAAGAAGATGTGAAGATATGAAGAGATTGCATGATTGATCATTAGAATAGCCTTTTAAATTGGGTCCATTGTTTAGCTCTTGCTTTCATAAATAGTAGGTTAAATAAACTTGTTCCTTAGATTTTAATTGGGCTAATCCAAGCCCAATACAAAGCATTGGCCTAGACACTCTCCTTGCCACATGAAAGGAGTGGCTTGTAGCTTGCAAAGGAGTGTCATGCCCCTTGTCACGCATCCAACCCATCATGCTCATCCAAGGGCTAAGAAAGAGACTTCTTCTCCAAACTTGCATCTCATTTCAAATATAATTTCATGTGCATGTGCATTAGTGACCTTCTCTTCTATAAAAGAGAGTCCTAGAGCACTTTGTAGAGTTGACTCTTGAAATTACTAATAGAATGTTTGTGTTGAGATCACTCCACTTTTCTATTATTTTGAGAGCACCAAGCTAGAGGTTTCCACCATTTCCTCTAGCCACCTTCCACTAGTCTAATTTCTAGTCTAGTCTCCTTTCACCATTCCGAATTTTATTACTACAAAAATCTTAAACACTTGTTTCTATTTCCAATTCTGCTGCCTATGGAGTCTAAACCAACCACCACACCTTGAAGCTCCATCAATTATAATTTTTATTTGTATTGTTTAAAGAATGCAAATTTGTAATTAAATCATGATGTATGGTCTTAGAATTGTGAATGAAATAAGATTGGTTGCTTGTCAGTAATTTTTATTACATTATCCTTTATATTTTCTTCAACCATCAAGGCCATTAACTCCTTTCAAGCATCATTTCAAATGGTGACTTGTGACAGTGCTCTGTAATGGATAGTTCATTTTCATTTTTTATTTTAATTATAAAAACTGTCACATTGATTTAAAAAATTGTACAGAAAATAAAAATAAGTTGATTTTAATGTTCTTTATACAACGAAAAAATGTTAAAGACAGTTTTTATAATTAAAAAAATAAAATAAAAAATGTTAAACAAAATTATAAATACCTCCTAATATTTATCTTTTTTTTTTGTAAGTCCATATTTACATCAACTTGCAATATTTTAAATCTAATTAAGAAATGCATTGAATATGAAATATTAAATTATAGTGACAGATCTAAATAAAAAATTTTCCTTTTGGTAAAGAAAAAACATTGAGCTATACATACTTACCAATCTTCCCTTAAGATTATTTTCACAAAAAACTCATGACAGAATAATGCAATTCATATAAAACTTCTGTTGAAATCTGTATTAAAGGATAAAAATGCAAAAAGCACTTTTTGGTTCAGATTTCAACCAGAAACTAAAAAAAAAAAAATTAGACTATAATTGTCACATACCCTTTTGATGAAATCATGAACTAAAGAATTTTAAAAGCTCAGAAGATTGGAGCAAGCTAAGATTGTACATCTATATTAAAATATATCATAATGATCCTGCTTGCTCATGTATTTGATCTAGAGCTAAGCAAAGAGATGTTGCCACCTAAATTACAAAACACAATACATGAACAGATGATTCATACCACTACAAAAGAATTAAGAAATAGATACACTACAAACTAGTGTAGTTAATACAAAAGGATCATCACCGATCACTGTTCTTTCCAAATTCTCCCAGTGACTCGTAGTTTCAGTTCCTTCTTGTCACCCCCAGAAAAGAATAGAGCCATGCTCCTCTGAATGATGAGACCATCAAAACTGTCACGAACCTTGCGGTGGCTATCCCTTATGCTTCTGGGCACCCCTTGCCAAATCATCTTCCTCCCATTTCCACCCACCTCCAGACTGTACGTGTAATTCTTCGCCTCGTTGTCATCCCCCATGAACCGCAAAAAAGCTATGTACACAGGAGCCATTCCTAGCTGAAAAGCTTCAAAGTGTAGACAGAAATACTGACCAAAGCAACTGAAAACCTACAAACAAAAGTCACCTCCAAAATCAGCTAAATGCCTAAGTCACATAGTTTTGCACAAATCTATATATGAAGGCAAATTGTGTTGTGTTGTGTTATGTTATGTTGTGTTATGTTGTATTGTGTTGTGGTGCTATCCAAAATGTGAGACACAAGTTTGATATGTAGCAGAATTGAAATACATTAATCTAATGACTTTTCTTGTTGAAGCATAAGAAATTTACAAATGGTGAATAAGTTTAGTTTAGTTTACTTCAATTCTATGTTCCCATCAAGATATCTGCTGATGAAGAGTGTGGTTATTTACATACTAACACAGCTGAAAATAACAATTTCATCACTGGATTCTTTAGGATTGCTAGCAAGTAACAACACCCTATTATTATTGGTTAAAGTTTAATTGAGATCATGAGACTGTGAGAAAGCTCATCATATAGAAAGAACTGCATCATTTTATGAGTCAGTCACAACAAACATCAATCAATAATAGCTGGACAAAAGAATAGAGAAAGGAGTTTGGCGAAAAACATTACCGTTAACATCCACGTGGCGTTTTCAACTTCTTGTGGATTTGTTTTGACATAGCGGTGATTAAAAGTACAACCATTGTGCATGTCCACTTTATGATCATCTTTCAGATGGGTCACAAGATAAGGTATATCACCCATAACTGAACATTCAGAACCAGCATATGGACAATTATAAGGTCTAAAGGCACATTGAGATTCATGCTTTAGCTTGCTGTAATATGGGTATATGCCAATGCACCCAAAACCTTGATATTTACAGGGAAGTTCTAATGATGCAGCCACCTTTTCCAGTGCCAAACATCTGATATTGCCAAGCTCATGCCTACATGTAGGACACCGATCATGGACTCTAGGTTTGCAACCAGAGCATAAAGTGTGACCATTTGAACACTGCAGCAAAGATCAACAAAGCAAATGCTGTTATGCAAATTTCAAAATAGGTTATTTTCAATAAAATTGTCAAAGTATGATTATTTTGAGTTGAAAGAAACATAAATAAACTCCAAAAGTTACATATGACAAACATCACTAAGTCCTAGTGTTTTCATCTTTGTTCCATGTATGAGAGTATCACATCCTCTAAATTAAGTTCAAAGGATTTATTTCAAATGAAATGAAACTTAATAAGATTTAGCGTGTGTTTGGATTACCGAACACCCAAAAGCCAAAAGTCAGTTAAAGACCATTGAAAGTCACATACGCTTGTTTGACAATTTTTTTGACGTTTCATTGAGTATCAAAGAGGTCCAAACTGTGGTTGCATAAGCAACACCTTTGATGCTTTTCCGTTGGATGAAGTTTCAGTCATTCATCCACACTTAACTTTTTCAACGGTGATCCAAACACACACTTAGTTATTTGACATTTCAAATGAGATATAACCCATAATTTATCATCGATTTCCATAGCATGTGTAATCCAAATTTCTTCATATCTAACCAAAAAAAGCTGAAGATATCCAATCATCTCAGCATAGATCAGCCCATAGACATGAATAGGGGATTTACATTTGAATCACAATTAGTTCAATGACATGTTTTTGGAAAAATACTTCAAATGAGAACTAAATTCACACTTATTCATAGAAAAAGGCAAAACATTGCAAATCATGAAACAAAATCAAGAAGGGAAAAGTACTTAGTTTTCAAAAATCAATCAGGGCATGCACAATTGACCCCAGTACTACTAAATTACAACCACATGCTATGTTAGGAACCAAACAAATCAGAGCAATTAACATCAACAAAAACAAACCTGGTGGATTGGAGGGTACATAGCATTTAAACACACAGGGCACTCTAACAGCTCGCGAACACTGCTTGTAACAGTTCCATGAGGTTTAAGAGCAGTCTGCAGAGGCTCATTCACAAGTTCACCAATTTCAGTTGGCTCTTCCGTTTGAGGAGGATCGACGCTAGATTTGCTTCGAATATCATCAAAGAATGGATGACTAGATGCCATGCTTGTCCGACCAACCCCCAGAAGCCCTTTTGAGAATGAAAAAAGAAAATCATTTCATTAATCACGGATCAACCACATGAAATTTGATGAATAGAATTCATATTTCTTTCTATACAATATACATTATCACAGTTCACATAACTAGTAAGTATTATATGCATATTACCAACTTATTTTAACTTAGGAAACTAACACTTACATCCATTCTCTATCAATTTTCTTAAACTAGGGTTGCTTTCCTGTGTTGGGAGGATTAAGGTAGAACAATTACCGATGACATTAATATTGATTTTGAAATATAATTTAGCAACTTTGTATGGCTGAATAAAGCATAAAACTGATGAATATAATTTATAACAGCAAACAAAAGAAATCAAACTTCTAAAAGTTGCAATCATCATTCAAAAATATTCAAAGTTCAGTCCACTTTTCTAGCTTAGGAATTGTTTCCAAAAGCAATGATCTAGTGGGTATGTTTTATCAAGTACCCATCAAAATAGCTTGGGTTTTCCATTTGCCTTAGACATTGAAGAAAAACATGAACGGAAAAGTGAAATGGAATTACACAAAATTGAGACTAAAATCACCAACACTACTCAACTACCAATATTAGCATCAAATTGTGGCCTAAAGAAACCAACACTCACGAGCTAAAACTAATTAAAAAAAAGAAACATTATACAACAAAAAATTAACATAAAATGAAGTGATGAAAGTGAACAACGGAAAATAACTAAAAACTAATATAATACAAAGAAACCAGTAACCCAACTGTTAATTGATGCATGGCTGTCCACAAAAACCCACACAAATCATTCCAATAAACATCATTATCGAATCAAACTCAATACACAACAAATGAAAAAGGTCAACGAACACAATGCCATCAAAACCTAACCCCCAAAGCCAAAACAAGCCACACACATGCATGATAATCCAAGGCACCCAGTTTGAACATTTACATTTTTTGCATGGCCCCAAACAATCTAAGACACCCCAATTGACCAAGCAGAAACTGATCACGCGAATCAATCACAAGGGGTAGCAACAAAGTGTTCCATCAATTCCACACGCTCAATAACCAAAATCCCAACCTTGGAAACATCAAACAAATGCTTTGGGTTTCAGACTAAACCCACCACAGATCTACCTACGACACACAAAAACAACACTCTTACCAAAATTTTAAAAAATGACATTAATAAGGTGGGTCACACGAAAATTTAGTTAAAAATTGAAACTTTAAACACCCCATGTATGAAAATGTTTCGAAAAATCAAAACCCAGAAACGAAAATATACAAACTTCTTTAAAAAAGAATAAAAACTCAGAGATGTTGAAAATTGAATAGAGAGAGACAAATACCTGAAATGATGATGTTTTTTTATCAAAGGGCCATTACAGAAACAGAGAGGAAGGGTTAATGATGAAAATTTTGGTGGGTGAGAGCGTGTATACGATATGACAAGTGCAATAAATAAGAAAGAAGACACAAGTGCGCGTTTGTGAGTAGAAGAAGAATTCAAACCAGGGAGAGAGACAGAGGAGAGAGAATTTTCTCAGGAAAAAACAAATCAACGAATTAAAAATAAAACAGGGAGTAAGAACGGGTTTGTTATGTAATCTTTGCTTTGAAAATTTGAGAACTTTTCATCTCTGTCTCCTTCCTTATCATTTTTCTTTCAAACATAATACATTGTCTTCAACGACAACAAAAATCTTATTGTTTTTTTAGTTATTTTAATGGTCTATGATTCTCTCTTTTCCATGAAAATTTACAGATTTTGCTTTGAAATTAAAATTTATTGTTTGTTTTTCTCCATTTATTAATTATTTAAAGATAATTTAAGAAAACGCATTACAGTTATAGACAAATTTAATACTTTAAATTAAGTTAAACAATTAACAACTTGCTTAATAAACATGAATAAATGCATGTTTGAACTTTGAATCGGATTTATAGTATGTTTGGATTATGGTTATATTAAATGTAGCATACTTTTTTTCTCAATTCATTCAATACACTTATTACTTCTCTTTTATGTATATGTTTTGGAGAGCTTAAATTTCTGTTTGAAGTTGATTAAATGATAATTCATACCAACTAGTAAACGTGATGTGATTAAAGTAGACTTCATTTAAATAATAACTTATGATTAAAAATTGTATAAAAGTATTTACTATTGTCAATGCCGATATTAATTAGGCTGTGTTTATATAAAAGTAAAAATATGTTTTAAGAATTTAAATGAAGTTTTTAAATTTAAAATGTAATGCATATTTTAAGGAGAATGTAATGAATATTATTAATTAGGAAAAACTAGGGATTCCAAAAATAATGAAATAAACGTATTCACAAAGAGTTTTAACTTGTTAACAGCGAAAATTTGTACGTAAGTTATACTAGAAAGGACGAAGATCAATTTATTTTTATTTTAGAATCTATTCATTATATAAATTTAAAAATAAGCTTAAATTTATTTGTATTTATATTTATATATTCATTTAATCTTATCCAGAGGCTTCTACTAAGTTTCTCAAATCTTAAATTAGTATCGATTTTAAACTTATTTATTAGGGAAAAATATGTTTTTAAGTCTCCGTAGTTTTAGTGAATTTTGTAAATAGTCCATGCTCGAAACTCAATCACTGTTTGGTCCTTGCGCTTTCAAAACATTTATTTTTTATCTTTATTTTTGAACGGCGATAAAATTGTGCTTGCGTGGCAAACAACGTTCCACATCAATACCAGATCTGTTGACACTTGTGCTGACACATAATTGACACGTGTCTCATTAATTTTTTTTTTAATTTACGTTTTAGGTTAAGTGAAATAGGTGAAACGCTCGTTTAGGGTTACTGTAATTTTTTCTTTGGATTGTAAAATCTGCTGACGACCAGAGCTACAACAATCGTTGACCACCGCTGAATACGAAGGTTTGATTCGCTTCTTTTAGGTTTTCAATTCGTTTACTGGTTGGTTCGTTTTATGCTTTGAAATCGTTGGTTGCATTTGGGATTTTCGTTTGGGGTGACGAATTAGGGTTTCTGATTTTGCAGAGAATGTCTTTCTCAGTTGCGTTTTTCCACATGGGAAAATTTGAGTCATTTAAGGACGGGTTTTTGCGTTACAACGAAGGGGAAGAACATGTTTTCCACGAATTGGATCTTGATAGGTGCTCCTATTTTGAGGCGCTGTCTATATTGAAGGAGGAGTTCAAATACGATGAGGCGATGAAGCTATGGTGGAAGCCAAAGAGAGGTCGGATGGATAGGGATTTAAGGCCTTTTGTATCAGATAATGATGCACTGCAATTATGTGCTTGTGCAGAAAGAAAGAAAGAAAGAAAAGGTCCAGATTTATGTAGAACATGTGGTGAGTACAGCTGAACCTATTGAGTTGATTGAATGAACACATGATGCAGGTGAGGGTGGACGTGAAGAGGGGCCTAATGTGGTGTTGGCTGGTGTTGAATGTGGATATGGTGGGAAAGGGGGATGCAAGAGTTGAGAAGGAGGATATTGGAGAAAAAGATGTGGTTGCTAATAAGGGGGATGCAAGACTGGAGGATGAGGCTATTGTAAAAGATGTTGGGGTTGCTGACTTAGAGGATGCCAAAGTGGAGGATGAGGGTATATTGGAAAAAGTTGATGTTTTTTAGAAAGGGGATGCCAAAAGGGATAATTTTGCTGGTCAAGGTAGAGATGCTGAGAATGAGGATGTTGCTGGTGTGGATGAGCAAAGTGATGTGGATGATAGTGGTGTTGAAGAATTGGATGAAAGTGAAGAAGCTATGTTATTTTGGGAGTTTTTTAATTCTAAGTGGTATTGGAACTTTATTTTGGGAAGATGTGTTATTTTGGTTGTACCAAACTTTGAATCAAGCTTTGTATTCAACTTTAGGGGACCACTTGTTATCTTTATCACCACTTGTCATGATATTGA
>Ga0214542_1005699_pt1 | contig 23443 bp, 7 predicted proteins | sample CNSS1metaG_FD_160096 | JGI IMG/M metagenome (GOLD analysis project Ga0214542, IMG submission 160096) | Root nodule microbial communities from cowpea collected in UCLA plant growth center, Los Angeles, California, USA - CNSS1 | ecosystem: Host-associated > Plants > Roots > Nodule | place: USA...
GTTCTTATCCAAGACATGACATAATATCCACATTCCCATGAATCTTCTTGCTTGTTACACTGAACATTACAAATAAAATAAACACATCAAAGTCATAAGTTGACATACAGAAATTAATAACTTTAAGTTGACGTTAAAGGCCTTTTTTGTCTTTTATATAAAAGATTTAAATGTTAAGGAGTCATCAGAATGTAACTATTTTCCTTTTCACTAGAAAAATAATTTTGTCTCCAGAAAAATTATCAAAGGAAATAAAAGAAGAAGAAAAATTGTTAAAAGAAACATTCTTAAACTAGTTTAGAATGGGTTCGAGTAAGTTATTAACCTTCTATAATAAGGTTAGAGATAAAAAAAATTAAATATATTATCAAAGATCTCATGATATTTTTTTATGCTAAACTAAAAAATTACATATAAGAATAATTTATTTATCTTACATTAAGGCCATAAAGTATTCCAGAATAGAAAGTACTCTTTAAAATAGTAAAAAAGAATTGAAAAAAAAATACTAATTCAAATCAATTATATGTGCATGTGCATAGTTTTTTTTTTCTTGCTGTGTATGTTAAGTTTAAGTGCAAATCAATTGACATGAAATTGTTTTAGGTTAATAAGTGATATTATTATCAAATTTGAATTTTGAGTATAAAATTGTATTAAATATTAAAAATTTTCTTATAGTAATCATCCTACCTTGTCAAATAAAATAAAATAATGTTCAGGATTTTGTTTGGATTCCCAATTGTTTCATATCATTTAAAAGTAGAAGAGATAGTTTAAATGTTTGTTTTGCCTTCAATTATTTAAGGCGTTTTTTAAGAAAAAATAAAATTATGACATGAGTTTTATGTCTCAAACCCAACAATGTCTCGTATGTAATAATTAACTCTAATTATGAACTTGAAATATGGATGTTGTTTGTGGAAACAAAAACTCATTTTTCCCTTGACTAAGAGTTTATTTTGATATTCAAATAGTCCATGATTGGAGTTTGTTTCTGATATATAAATAGTTTCATATAACTTAGAATTTAAGTTTAAGGAAATTTGTAATTATCTTTTTCATTCAATTTTCTAAGATGTTTTTTAAAGATAAAACGTTGAGATAATTTTAGGATGTGTTTCTTTGAAAATATGGATTTGGAAGAGAATGTGAGGATGATTTGGATGGATATGCATAGATTTGGATGGATATGAACCAATTTGGTTCATCTCCAAATTAACCAAATTTAATTTTTATATTAAAATTTACTTTTTTTATTAAATATTTTTATATAATATATTAAAATTCACATTATTATAATTTTGATATAAAAATTAAATTTGGTCACATCTTCGATAAGGATAAAACTGATCAATTTTAAACAAAATTGGGACTAAATTGAACAAAAATAACAAATATAGAGAACAAATTGAATATAGAACATTGACTTTGATACGTGGCACACTACTGGATTGACACGTGGACATTTAAAACAAATTCAAAAAAACCACGAAGTGACACGTGGCAGTCAATGTTCATGGCCGTTAATGATTTAAATAGTGTTAACAAAAGATGACCTATTTGAACATAAAACCAAAATTAGAACTTATTTGACAAAACTTAACAAAAATCGGAACAAAAAGGTATTTTAACCTTAAACTTGAAAACAAAAAATACCTCAAAGCAATTATTAATCTTAACAATGTATTTTAAGGAATTTGAGGTCGGATTAAGATTTTAAAAAGTATGTTAATTATAATTTTGTAAATTTGGTAAAGCTTTCTTTGCTGCACTAGTCTACTTCTTGTGAAGAAATTAAGTATTCCCACTGGACGTAGGGGTTGCATTTGGTTAAAAAATAACGAAAAAACACACAATTGAACTTAAATAAAGAATATAGGTTTGGTTGATATAGGGTCATATTCAGCATTGAAGGAGAGAAAGAGGTATGGTTGTGATAAAGTGAATGAGGATTTGGAATATTGCAGAAGTTCCTCGTGGAAAACTTGTTGGCAGTGAAAAACGAGAACGAAGGGTTTGAATAGTCCTACAACTTGACTTTTTTCATGATATGATTGGATTGGTGCATTGAACAGTTACTACTATGCTATTTATACTACATGACGGCTTTGAATATAGATCTGCATGTAGGTCCTGTTTGGCTTATTTCGTTCATCACCACTCTGCATCAATCTTTACTCGGCCCACCTAAATATATAACTGTAGTCTCATCAATTTAGATCTTTTAAAAACATTAAATGTCAGAGTTAAATTAATCATTTTCGTTTCTGTTCTTATCGAAAAATTCAGATAGGATGTAAGATTTTTATGGTTACGATAAACCTAAATAAGATGCTTCTTAGGATTGAAATATTGAAATATAGAATAATATTTATGTGTAAAAGACTCTCTAACACTCAACTAAATAAGATAGTTAAGATCTTTTAATAAAAAAAATAAGTATAAAAGAAAAATTAAGGTGGTATTTATCAGATTTTTGGACTCAAGGATCCAAATGCTATAACTCATAAGTATAACATAATATCAAATAATATAGATAAAACAATAATTTACCTTAATTACGTTATAATCATAATAATACTGTGTCATCGTATCTCTTATATGAAGTATTATGTAAATATATTATATTAAGAAGTATTATAGTGTAATTAAACTACTCTAATTTGTCATAATTAATTATTATTAATACGAGGATATTAAATTTTGTGGAAGTATCTTCAGATACTTTTATATTATTGAGCTTAATATATTTTATTGAACAGTATTATCGGACATGGTACGTGCAATTTCTACTTATCTTAAATTAAAAGTTCCATTCATCTATTTTTCCACACAGAAAAATTTAAACAACATTTTAATTTGATGATCGCATATATTTGAGAACTCATTTTATATAAAAACTTTATGAATCAGCACACTTGTAAAAAAACTCATTTTATTTTCTATAGATATCTCATTTATCGTTAAAAAAAAACCTTAAAAAGCTCTTCCTTTTAAGTCACACAAATATAACATGTTCGTTTTCAAAGATCTAATGCATGTTTTGACTAGAACTACATTTGAAAATAAATATTTGAAAAAGTGATAAAAATACATTATTATTTAAAGATAAAGTAAATAAAGAGCGCAATTCATATGTTTAAAATTGATAATGACTTGTTTAGAAAAATTGACAATGATTTAATATTTTTGAGAGTGATAAGTTTTTATGAATATAGGAATATAACATTATTGGATAATGCGCATATACATACATAATATCCTTTTTCTAAAGGAAACAGCATTATATCTGCCATTTTTCATAGATTTAAAGTAAACAATCGTGAACACCCTTGCTTAATCTACTTCAATAATCCATCCCTTCTTATCTTCAATAGTACCAGTTTGAATTCCTGAAATGGTATCGTTCAACTCTTGACAAATGGTTCCAGAGCCCGTTATATATTCCATCCTGCATGTATACAACTTGATGTTTCAGCATCATTTTTAAAGATCCGGTGTGCCAACATTCAAAATGTAAAATAACATTTAAATCAGAATTTATTGAGGTTGCAATATATAGTTTTAGAACTTAATTTATCTCACTACCCTGCATTTATATTGTTTCTTAGTTAGGTGGATGTGGATGGCTTCGTATTTTACCTTTTATCCTGATATGTGATACTCCCAACAGGGGCAACACCTACAGCAGTTCCTGTGCAGAAAACTTCATCAGCCTCAATCAATTCATCCACACCAACAGCACGCTCTTCTACCTGAACCAAATTGGTCAATGTAACAACATATCTCAAATAACAGAAAGTCACAAAAACAATACAAAACTTTATAAAATCCATGATGTGTTAGCCAGTGTTTCGAATATCAGGCCAAAACAACTGTCTTGTGGTCATTTTTGAGCTTTTTAAATTTCATTGTCTCCGGCTAACTAGTTTTTTTTTATCACTGTTTGTATTATCTTTGAACCAACAAGATAGATAGATCAAACAGTAAATGTTCACGCCTTTCAAACTCAGTACTCATATACATAACTAGTATATAAGTAATAGTTTCAGCACTCACTTGAAGCACAATAGAGAGATAGATTAAGGACTCTTCAAAACTTTAAAGAGCATTAAGCAAGAAACAATTAAAGGATAAAAAGTTATCACGTAGAAGAGACATATATGTAATTATATAATACCTGATAGCCAAGATCACCCGCAATTTCAATGACACTTTTTCGGGTAATTCCGGAAAGAATAGTCCCATTGGTAGCAGGAGTAGCGATGCATTTTCCCTGTGAAGTAGAAGCAACTAGTTAAATCAGCCTGTTGTAAACGTATATGGCTGAAGATTTGTCCTTAGAGTAATTTTATTAAATCGTTTAAAATGTGCACAACTGAGAAAGTAACACTTTACCCAACTGCAATTACATTGAAGGGGAACATGAATAGTTGGAAGAATACCTTGGCAATAAAAATGTTACAAGAAGAGACCTCCTCCAGATTTTTCTTGGTGGCCGAATCAAGGTACAAAACATCTGAAAATCCTCTTTTCTTGGCTGTAGTTTGCGCCATCAAAACCTACACCTCAAGACGAAATGCAAAATTGAGCACTCTATTACAAGATCTCAACCCCTTGAAGTTCACATTTGATTAATTTAGCTTGTGTGTGATGGGTTTCCTAGTTAAATTAATCCAGGATCTACTGCTAAAGAAAAAATAATCCTCTATTATATACACGAATCGATTGACTTTTGCTTTTGAGTGAGACGTGAAACGCATACCGGTGCATAATTGGAAATGGTTTTAACGTTTCCAGTGCCGCGGCGAGAAGCACGGTCAAAGTTCTCCTCAACGTGCAAGTTGAGCGGAGCCGAACCCTCCTGTGGTACGCATAAAATAAAGCACTCCAAATGTTTGAGAAAAAGTTGAAGTAATTGTTATGTGTAGCACAGATAAAGAAAAGGAAGTTTTGAGAGACCTTGAAATAGTTGCGAACAGGGGAAGCGTATATGAGGAATGTGTATTCTGGTGCGGGAGCCAAACCCAAAACTGGACCCGTTCCCAAGAGCAGAGGCCTAAGGTACAAGGACCCTTTTCCCGGTGGAGGAATCTGTTTAGATTTTACAATTATCAGTTCAATTACACATTCTGTGCCTTCTATTTTTAGAATTGAAACTGGAAGTGATTAATAGTTGAATAATTAGTTGTCGTACCCAACGTTTATTAGCCAAGACAGTTTGTTTCAAAGCATGAACGAAATGGTCTATGGAAGGAGATGCCATGCACATTCTTTCTGCACCCATCTTCATTCGAATGGCATTTTGTTCCGGACGGAAGAGTAGCACGCGTCCATTTTCTTTTCTGTATGCTTTTGTTCCTTCAAATAATCCCTGTTTTCATATTTCAACAACAATTCCACCATTCCAACATAATATCAAAGAAAACTAAGAATGACTATATATATATATGGTCCACGTTCCATACCTAATTTTAGAAAAATCAAGTATTTATATTTATAGTCTATAAAGTAAATACAAAATTCCTATAAAAACAATATTTATCGGTACAGATACATATCTCATCTTTAAGAGAAAATATCGTAAGAAAATTTAAAACAATTTATCATGCGCTTGTTCATAATTCATGATAGAATTTGTTGAAATTTAAATGTGATAATTCATAATATCGCCTAGGCAGTAGGTGGAATTAATTGCATCTAGTCTATAAGTAAGGCTATATCGTACACGTGTCTATGGCCCAACTTAAGGTCTATGACCAAACTTAAAGTTTGGTTAACCCTTTATTTTTTTCGTGTATTACGGAAAGCTAAAGTTGGATAATTGCAGAGTCTTTAAAGTTTAACGAGCTAACTTGTTTAAATAAATGAATATAAATTGTACTTTTAAAATACTATTGTCATATTAAATTATATATCTATTTACTTTTAAATTGTTCATCCACAAACAGGTAAATATCCATATTGAAGTATCAAAAATGGCAACACATATATAAAGTTAAAACGTAAGTTTCTTAAGAAGAGAATAGCAGATAGAATTGGAAATGACACAGACCTGACCATAATTTAGGACTCCAGCAGCGGGGCTGAGTTCGATATTCCCATAACGGCTGAGTTGGCCTTCTCGAAAATGTTGTCCCTCACAACATTTAGTAATGTACATATAATCAGTAGCCATCAATCCAAATCCAAGGCTGTCCCAATCCACATCAGCATACTCATCATCACTGTGTTTGTTTTGTTTTTAATATAAACAACAACAAAGAGTTACTCAATAAACATTATTTCAGAAAATTATTCAAAATGAACCATTACTTATACTGGTAATACATGATATAGCTATTATACCTGTAAGAAGGGTTGGGACTCTCAAGAGGGTAGGGCTGAGAAGTAAACCAATTGTATGTTCCAATCTGTTACAAAACAACGTAAGATAACAATTCAAATAGATGTTTTAACCCACTTCACAATGATTCTACCCATACTCTTCATTTAAGTTCTTATTTAGGTTCGGGAGTAAAAGGTTGGTGCCCAATTTTCCATTTTTAAACAAACTTCCACCTTTTTTCTCATTTAATTGCACTTTTATCATTCTTTTAATTTGTATGTAGTTAGCTTGAATTTTCTTCATTGCTATTGTTCAGTTCTCTGATTTGTAGTAGTTGCTGTTAATTAATTTTTTATTCAAGAGTTAATAAAAATTACAGTAAAGGTATAAATTATGTTTAGGATTTTGTTTTTGAGATAGAATTTTCTTCAAGTTGTGAATAGAACGATTTGGATGCGTATTGAATTAAATGTGAACTAACCATATTTATATATAATAAATTGGTTTAGATTTTAAATAAGAATAATCAGCTAAACCAATTAAGAAAACTAATAGATTATTTAAAATGAATGAATTCCATTTGATAATCACTTAACTTGTTGAATAAAAAAGTAGAGAACGTGGCAGCAGAAACGTATAATTTGAGAACACTAAAAAGTGAGAAAAGAGAAAAGAAAAACAGAACACGAGAAACATCTTCTCCAAAAGGATAAGGGAGGTTGAAACATGTCCTCATGGGCATGCATTAATGGTAAGGAGCCAACTACAATTAAAAACATTATCTTCAATTTCATTTGTTGATGATAATAAACTTCATTTAATATTCTTAACTAGATTAATCATGCCGACAAAAAAATGTATAATTAAATTATATTTTTTTTTTTTAATTATTGTATAAAAATTTTAAAGAAACACAAATTAACTCAATACATTACCAAAAAAAACTGAATGTCGCAGGACAAAATTTTTAGAATAATGATTTAAAAAAAACAAAATAAAATTTCATTATATATATATATATATATATATCAAACTTTAATTATTAATATTAAATTGTCTGGTGAGAAATATAAATTATAAATATTAGTTTACAAATTTTACAGTATGAACCAAGCATTATCTTTAGAATGACTTTTAAAATAATTATTATAAAATTAAAAGAAAATCCTAGTGTATATAATAATTTATAAATACATGGAATAATATAAAACTTTCTTGATATATTCTTTATTGTTCATGAGACTCATCATCTAACTTGTTAATTAAAAAACAAACAAACAAATTATTAATTTAATAATAAAAGATAAAATGATAATTAAATTAATAAGAAACAATTTATTAATGATAATTATTGTTAGAGATGAAAAATAAATGTGTTCTATAAGTATTATTTGTTTCGATTATGATAAAAAAATCGTATTAACAGAATACAATTGACTTGATACAAGTATAAAAATTAATAATATTTAATTTATTTGGATTCGTTGACTATGAGCACAACCTTCAAAAAATTATATATTCACTACTTTAGCTTATCTTTAATTCTCAACTATGTTTATTTTACACAAAAATTTGTTTGATATATTATTTCTCTAAAGAAAAAATTATTCTCTCTCAGTAAGTTTACTTAGATATTCTTTCTCTCATTATAATTTTAATAAAAAAAATTTGTGATTTTATTCAACCAATATATTAGATTTCAAGAAATATTTTTTTTTTAAATTTCATTATAATATATAGTTTTTACAAAATATATATATATATATATATATATATATATATATATATATTCATGTTAAATTCGATCGAACATTTATTAATATCATGTACATCGATTTTTATATTTTAAAATTTTATTTAATTAATATTTAATAAAAAGCAAGAGAATGAGAAAAACAATATGAAAAAATTTCTAATTGTTATTATAAAAAAAAAGTTAAAGTAATTTGTTTTTAATTAAAACTATTTTTTTTGTCTAAATTTAAAACTTAATGAATATAAGTTATTTTAAACTCAATTATTTTAATTTTTTTATTTGTCAAACCCAGACCTTGACTATTATCGAAGTTAAACGAGTTAAATTATATAAACAATAAACAACTCAAATGTTAGTAGGAAATATATTAAAAAAAATAATAAAATTGGGTTATGTTTATTTATTTTTAAAATTTATAAACCAAAATATATAAAAGTTTAAGATAAAAATAAATTTTAATTTTACATCAAAATTTAAAAATTAAAAATATATTTAACCTTAAAAAATATTTTATCAAATAAAATTTCAGAAAATAAATACATATTTAAACTTAAAAGAGAATTTTTTTATTCATCAAGTACAAGTAAGAGCTGTAAAAAAAGTGAAAATGGAAACATTAATTATCATTTTGATTGAATCTCCAAAGCACACAAACTTAAAGGGGAAGAATATTCCATTATCATTCATTTAACTGGAATTTCATATTAAAAAAATCCCATTCAGTGAAAAATACCCATATTATCCTTTTAATGTAAATAACAATAACATAATTATAAAATCTGCTTTAGTCTTTTATATTATTTAATTTTTATCCTATACTGTTCATTCAAAACAGAAAAACAAAATTCAATCCTAGTGTTCAAAACGACAACGAGTTTTTAGGCGCACTTGAAGATAATACACACAGTCGTCTTTATCTCTCTCTTTGTCAGATGAGCATCGGCAGAATTTGTACTGTGGTGCAGAGGGCACAATGGTCCATCAAATAATATCTTTGTATCTTTGTACTATTAAGAAAATTTACAACAGTCATGTGGTTTGTCTCTTCTTTACCCAATAGTGAGGTATAAACTTAGAATCATATATGTAACTAGTTAGATGCATTGTAGTGCATTTGAATTCAAATGTATTGTTTCAAGTCATACTTCTGATCATTATGCAATTGTCTGAAAAGATTATATGAACTACATATACATTAATGTATAACGAATGTTAATGTCATTCTACGGCATATGCTAAACTTGTTGTTTTCATAATAATCATCTTAAAAGCCTGTATCTGGAACAGTATACGATGAACCGCATTCTTAATAAAAGGAAAATTATGGTATGGATGCTAAAGATAACGTAGGAGAGTAAGACAGACCTTGGAGAACGCAGAAGCAGAAACACTCTGAGGAAGCAATTTCCTGAAACTGGGAAAGGATGTTCGAATCATTGTGGTGGCTACAATGGTGAGGGAATTAGGATCCGAAAATTAGCACTGGTGTGTGTGTTCGAAACACTGTGAAACTGAAACGCCCAAATTATTGAGAAAGAAAGAAGATATAATGGAAAAATTGGAGAGAGAAGAGGGGTAACAGGTATAGCCAACTCTGCAACCTAAAATACTATTATTTATACACACTCACGAGTTTCTTCTTTTGGTTTGACATTGCATGTGGAAAACATATTTTAAACTTTATATTAGAGATTGGACCACTCAGCTACTTCTCCTAAAACACGAGTAAGATTAATTAATTTTTAACTGTAATTTAATCCCTTGGTTATTTTCTTATATATTAATATAAAATGCTAATACAGTAGTTAAAATAATTGAAAATTTGAAGATAAGGATAATGAAAAGTTTACTATCTAATGTTGTGGTGTAAAAGGTAAAAGGATGAATCCTAGAAAGCCAGCTCCGATAGAGGTGGCTGTACGTATCCAAAATCCATTGCCCATTACATTACCCATATCCACGTGGATCCATATCCTCTTTAAGCTGTTAGTGGAAATTAATTATTCATAAATATCTGATAAAGTGGAGAAACACATCAAGCCAAATCCAATACTTCAATTTTATTTTTGATTTTATATTTTTAATTAATAATTTTTTTTTTTATATTTTCAGTGATTATATATATTTTTTACATATTGAGTTCCTATCTTTTCTAAAATCTGATTCAATGTAATTTATTCTATTAGATTTATTTTAGGCGTCAAAATTTAAGTAAATTCTATTTTGAGAAAAGTCATATGTCAAAATTATAAAATTTATAAAGAGAGACGTAACACTTTCTTCGAAACGATGTGAACATCAACCTAATTAAGTCTATTTTAAAAAAACATAGAGATTTAATAAAATGAAAAAATATAAAAATTAAAATAATCAAAAATTTAGATCAAATTAAAATTAGGTTATTTTAAAATAAACGCAAGCAATATTTTTTATCGGAATAATTTAATTAGAAAAAAAATATAATCTATATATAGAAACATGAAAATAAAATTAATATGCACTATGTACACTTTAAACATTTAAATATTTCATTTATTTTAGTCTAAAATTAAATTTATAATTTCTACAAAACAGTTTATTAATTGTCAATTTAAATACAGAAATTATTCATAAATAATTCATTTTAAGCTTGTAAAAAGTTTGACTGAATTCATTTAGTAGAGGATTAGTTTCTCATTCAAACTTTTTGATTTGCTTAAAAATACTTGAAAGAAAGTCAATTAGAATAGTTGAAAGTTCAATGTCAAAATAAAGAATCTTAATCCAATTTTAGTTTAGTAACCTTTAAAAAAGGAAGCAATTTTAAAATTTATTTTATCTTTTATATATATATATATATATATATATATATATATATATATATATATATATATATATATATATATATATATATATATATATATATATACTATTTATTCATACATTTCTAAGCCTTATTATCTTTTTAAAATACCTTTTTTTTTATTTTCTGATTTCTTATCATTAATATTTTAGAGTTGGCCTTCAACCTTTAGAGAATGTCACTAAGAGTGTAATAAGATTAAGATTAATTTTGACTAGTCAAAATTTCAATCAGAATAAATATTTATCTTTTTTTAGTATACAATCACAGCTTTCAAATAAAAACTATCAATCTCTTAAACAACCTTTACATGTCAGAATAGTAAATGTTATTTAAAAAGGGATATAATTTTAAAATAACATATTTTCAAAAATATAACTTTAAATTTTATAAGACAATTTATAAATGAGTGACATTATTATATACTAATTAAATTATTTATTTTTTTATAACTAATTTTGTTTAAGTTTAAGTTAGTATATTATTTTACTCTAAAATAAAGGAAAAAAATTACTAATGTATTCACATAAATGGGTAATATTTTTAAAATATAAAAAATATTAATTTAAAAGATAAAATAAATACAATGGTTATTTTATTAAAAAAACAAAATTATTTATTTTAAAGTATAAAATAATTGAATACCATTTTATAAGTTTTTACCACATAGATTTTTGTTTTTTCCTTTTGAAAGCTAGATGGCAGCATAAATGCAAGTGTAGGTGGATATTATAAGATAGGGTACCTGGTCACCCATATTTGGTCCAAACAATGATTCGAATTGATTTGAAATAAATTATTTTAAAGTTTAAATATTTATTTCTATTATTGCAAGTAACTCATTCTAAAATTATATATATATATATATATATATATATATATATATATATATATTTTAATGTATACACCATCACTTTAAATAAGTTGGTTGGGTTTGAAGAATATTGAAGGTTTATTTTTTCTTTATCAGAAAAGAATTAGAGGGTTTGAATTGCTTAGATGCATTTGAGTTTGGACATTTTTGGACCTTATGGACCTAGTTGACTGTAAAATTTTGGACTTGTGAGCCCAATTCTAAAATTGTAAACCCAGGGTTCGTCAATTCTGTTCATGCTTAGATTGAAGTATCATCAAAAGACAAATAAAAAGAAAAAAAAAAAGTTAAATATTTTTGTAGGAACTATAAAACATCTCATGAAAAAACATTTTCAAAACCTCTTACATTGTGTCTTATGTTAAAAAATCAGAGATTAATAAAATCAAAAGATCAAATAGTTACCCTTATTAAGATAAGGGAAAGTAGGAATTATATAACTCACTGAAAAAAACTTCAAAAGTAAAAAAAAATAATAATAAATAAAAATTATCCAAATACTTAACACGATTATGATTGTTCTCCTAAATACAAATTTTTAAAATAAACAAATAATCTCTTTCAAATTTCATTTATATCAATAAACAAATAATCACAAGTCATATATCTGAAAAACTAAATCTTTGCAAATGAATAGTAATGTTTTAGGAACCACGGTGAATAATATAAAATTTTGGACATTTATATGTAAAAAATTGATTTAATTGCGACATGTGATTGGTGAACAAGTTTACTTATATGTAAATACGTTTAAAAAGCTTTATCTGTGTAATTTTTAAAGAAAATAGATTTATTTGAGAAAAAAAATTTCACAGTTACAATAAACAAGATAGTTCATTTATGGAAAAATATTAAAATAATTCAATATCACAAATCTAAAAATGTCAATTAACTAGAATAATTCAATTACATGTATTTAAACATTTTATTATAAAGAGTATTTAAGAAGTATGAAAAACTATTTCCTATTAGTTTAATTCTTAATATCTCATGTTTAAACTTTATAAATAAAAAATGTAATTAAAAAACTTATTAAAAAGGACCAGTCAATTTTATTTTAAAAAAAAAAAGGAACTTTCAATGTAATTAAATAATCCATTAACTTTAAGTTATTAGCATCCAACTCGAGAGTTTTGTTTAAATACCAAATTTATAAAAAACACACCCATAAATATATCTGTTCTAGTAATTGATTCAAAGTCTCTATTCTAAATTATACATTATTTTTGTGTTCTAATTTTCTAGACGGTTAAAATCAATATGGTCTTCTCATAAAAACATTGAATTCTACAAACGAATTCAAAATTTCATACTAACTTTATGTCCTATGAAATCTTTGAAAAATTTTCAAATTTCTATTCAGTCTGTCATTTCTAAACTTTCCTTTTTCAAACAAAGTAAAGCCATCAAATGAATGGGATAAAAAGAGAACTAACTAGATTTTAGGTAAATTAAATTTGATGAAGAAAATAAATTTAACTTAAAATAAAAACTTATTTTCATGAGATGATGTAAACATTTAAGTTCACTTTCATCGATAGTTTTAATAGAAGTGACGCATCTGAAGTTAGAAATGAGTTTAAAACCTAACTCAACCTTACAAAACTAATTTGTAAGATGAGATTTACACTTAACTTATATATTAATGAAATTATCTTATCTCTAGTTGATGTGAGACTTTCAACATCTAATTTGATTCTATGTATTCTGCATAATTTACTGCAAGTTTATATCAGAGCAAGTTTATACCAGAGGAACCAAGGTTAAGAATTATGCGTAGTATCATATGCCAATGATTAATGAAGCAAAACACTACCAACCTTAGTTAAAGCTAAACCTTTTCAACATGATTTTTTTTTCTGTATTTGACGTTCCAATATATATGACACGTATTTGTATCCCTTTTTTACTCAATGAATAGTGGGGTAATGGATCCAAAGAGAAAGAACGAGATGCTAGGTGATCAACGACAATAACGCACAAAGAGTACCGAAATGATTACGTAGATTGCAATCAAAACCAGAACTGTATTCATAGTGCAGACAAAAGTAATGACTTTGTTGACATGAACCATTGGTAATGAAGAAAAGAAAAAAGAAAAAAGAGAAAAAGAAGAAAGAAAAGGAAGAAGGATGTGGAAAAGCCATTTCTCAGTGGTTGATGGGCCTTAAAGCCCGGACCATATCTCAAACCTTATCTCCAACATCCCATCTTCCTTGCAAAAATCAAAAGTTACAAAACATTCTTCAAGTTTGTTGGCATAGTTACTAACCACATTTTTCCTACTGTCTATCTTAATATTTCATGTCTTCTTCACATTGGTGTCAAATCATATGTTTCAGGGATTTTAAAAGGAATGAGTTTGTAGAGTTTTGGTATTAGATTCTTAATATAAGGGTTAAATATATTTTTTTTTTAATTTTTAAGTAAAAATTAGAATTAGTTATTTTTTGAAACTTTAATATAATTTTGTTTTTTAACTTTAGAAATGTCTGAATTTAGTCATTTTAACCAAAATTTGTTAAGTTTATTTGATATTTCAAATGTGTTCCATAATAGTATTTGAGTTGTTTATACCATTTGACACATTTTCGTTTAATGTTATATGTGAGAAACACGTTTCAAACGTCAAATAAACTTAACAAAATTTAGATAACATAATTAAATTCACATTTAAGAACCAAATTAGGTCAAAGTTTCAAATATAAACTAATTCTAATTTTCACTAAAATTAATAGACTAAATATATATTTAACTTTTTATATAAAATAGAATATATTTTTAATGGATTTAGAATTCGTTACAAAAAGATTATATATATATATATATATATATATATATATATCTCGATTTTATCGTATAAGGATCGGTAATGATCTAAACGATCATCAAAATAAATAATCGGTCCTAATTCTACTCAATATTTTTTAGTAGGTGTTATTAGTAAATGATTATATAAACATGATACGAGTGTAACTCGTGTAAAAAATTAATACTACTTTTAACTCAAAATATCAAAACAAAAATTTATAATTTTTTTTTACATAATATTTAACTTTATTATTTATATATAATATAAAACTTAAATTTAGATTAATTTTGGATATAATATCTTAGACATATATATATAAGAATATTGAATAACATTAATATTTTGATTAGTTCCTCCCACGTCATCGGCAACCTCTACGCACCATAGGCATCATCAATTCATCACCATAGTCTTAGTTTAGAATCAAATACCCAATCATGCGAAATTATTGGTTGGTCCACCCACTCCACCCTTTGCACCCGTGTCAACGTGGCACCGCTAATTCATTTCCATCTGTGAAACCAAAAACTAAGGAACAAGATGATGAGAAAATCAACATTTATTGGAGAACCAGCATCAATATACGACATCTATCCTTCATTTTTAAGCTATCCGTGTTTTTCTTTTCTCTATCTTTTTTGTGTCTATTCTAGTACATTTCGAGTATGAAACTCTTTTTTTGTCTAATCCCAATTATTCTCAATCATCATTTGGTTTAATTCATGCTTTTCATTCTCCCCACTGTGGTTAAGTCAATATCTATCTAATCTCACAAGACCCTTCTTGGTTTAGAGACTATTTATACATAATTAGTTATGTTCTCTCCTTTTTTTCTTTTTTTTTTTTTGTCTTAAAAGTTTACCAAACTTATTTATAAAACTTTAATTCCATACAGAACTATCAAAGGTGAAGAAATTTCAAATAATTAAGGCTAGCTCGTGATTTCAATTTCAATCTGTGAATCATGATCCCTTCAATTAATTGATTCGTCGGTGATTCATATCAATCATCACCTTGCAATCATATTTTCTTAACCCCTGTTGTCTTTTTTCAACTAAATATATATACATTACTTCTCGTTAAATCATCATTTGAGCTCCGTTTTATTAAGCATTCAATTTGTTATCAACATGACATCCATTTTTTACAATAAAAGTATTATTGAATTATCTCAACCTATACATAAATTAATATGTAAAAAAAAAAGTAAAAAATATCCTAAAAAAAAAATTGTCATGACAGTAAACATCAACCTTATTCAAAGTTAAACTTTACATTATAATCAATTTCTCAGAAAAGTTCTAGTAGCACATCCAAAAGTATACCGGTCATAAACCATGATAACATTATTAGAAATTTGAGTGTGATTTTAAGTTACACATTATTTAGAAATGAGAAAATAGAGCATTATATAAGGATAAAGACTCATAAATCTATTGTCTTAAAGTTTTGGATTTAGAGTGGTGTCAATACCTTATGTGGTTGGGCTCAGGTTTTGTTGATGTTGTATTTCACCAGTAAAACCTTCTCTATAAACATAACAAGTAATATCAGAGTCGATGGTTAAAACTGGCTCAAACGAGTGCAGTATGGTTCTTATATCCACATTTCTTAAGATTTTGGCTTAGTTAATGAAATACTTTTTTTCTTCGCATTTACTGATTATAATTTATGTTTTATAATAGGATAGAAGCATAAACACGAATAGGTTTGATATGGCTTAGTCTTTGCTGATTTTTTACTTCAAACTTTTTGTTTCACGTCTCTTTTCCATATATAGTTTTAGTGTGTGACACTGAGACTTACCAAATAACTCATTATTAGAATAGTTCTGATGATCTCAAAATTCCATCTAATGGCTGTCATTTTCTAATCCTATAGAACTGAAAACAAATCACTAATCCAAAGTTGACTTTAATCTCACTCACAAGCAACTTAGCCGCATATAAAGAAGCGAATTTCGTAACAAAACATAAATTCAAAAATATTGTATTTGATTTTCATGATACACAAAATTAGTAAAATTAGTTAAATTAGAGTTAAAATAATAGCCTCCTCCCAAATAATGAAATCATGATGATGGTTCCCAACTATTGGATTCAAAGATTAAGAGTGAGAAGAAAAAAACGATTAATTAAAATGTTATATGAAAGCTTGAGAAACATGTTTGATAGTGGATGTTGCTTTCGTTTTTCACTTGTCATTACTTGCTTCCTTGATGGGCGCGTAGCACCTTTCAACTCTAACCACAACTCTTTGTCTTTTTTCTTCACTTTTCTCCATTATTTTCATAAATGAATGTTATGCAAATAACTGTTAAATATATCAAATTAATTAAGAATTCTTAAAAATAACCGATGTATAAAATCGGAGTAACATATGCTCATTTAGAGGCACGTGGTCCAAAATTTTAACTAATTAATAATAGAATAAATTTATGGATGGATATAGATTAGGGATGAAAATGCAGTGCCCTTCATTAAAACAGAAAATGCTTTATGCTTATCGTATCGACATGAGTATTTATTAACCTTGTATTCATGAATATCTATAGCTTATATAATAAGTATTTAAAAATATTTGTAAAATGTTTTAAAAAATAAAATAACAAATTTAAAATATATATTTATATTATATTAAAATGAATTTGTTAATGTCTTCTGGTTTTGAAACATAAATGTGGAAACACAATTTAGTTTACAAAAACAAACTTTACATATAATAAAAAATATTTATGTAATTTTTAAATTAAAAGGTGGATATATGTGTTAAGTTATGAAAATAATACGTTTTGAAAAGTTTCACCTAGTCTATAATAAGTCAAGGAGTAAGTGTTGGTGATCGTATAATGGACTATAAGTTCTCTGTATTTCATCCTCCACTAAAAAACATTTTAAGTTTCTATTTGACTTTTCTTACACTATTGTAATAGAGTGTTATTAGATTTGGTTAATTATTGCTTTGAAGAGTGTGAATGTACTTGGGGTCAAAGGCATGAGAGATAGTTTAGTACAAATTTTCATCTCATTATTCTCTAATTGTTATTAGAAAATGATCATGATTTTTTTTTTTTTATGTTGGAGTTTTCACGTCATATTCTTAAGTTCCTTGTTTTTATCTCATTTATATGTTAATAGGATAATTCTCAAATATAAAGATGATAACGTTTTTAATTGATTATATTTTTTCTCAATTAATATGAACATGTCTTACCTATTTAATATCTGGTTTACAAAACTCGTATTTTATATTATAATCGAATGAATTTGACCTTAAAATTATTGAAATCTTTTTAAATATGTATTTAGTTTGTAAGGATCACAGATAGATGAATTAGTTTACGAACCTGTCAAACTTTTTCCGAAAAAAAAATAATTATACATTTATTTTTCTTTAAACTTGTTAAACAAAAATTTATTAAAAGTAAAATCTATAGAAACATTAAAATAGTTTAAAAACTAAATCTCCTAAAGTTTAAATGATGTCTCAATATTCAGTGATATTAACAATAATATTTAATTTATTTAAATATTAAAAATATCACAATTTTTTATTTGTATCTATAGTGAGACATTTCCTGTAACATTTGAATAATTGTTGGATAGAACTTATATTTTTGTTTTACTATTAAAAATAAAAAGAAATTAAACTAAAATTGTATTAAACATAATTGCTTCAGTCTCAAACATGTTATTTTTTTATTCTCTAGTAGGAAAAACAATTTTATTTATAAGAAATTAAGTTGGGTATAAATACCAACCTATGTTATGAGATTAAGGAGTCCAAAGGTCATTTTGATCAACGCAGAAGCTACATTAGAATGTTTTCTCATAAAATTATTCATTCTCCAGAATTAGTTAATATTAAACACATAAAATATTTTGTTTCGTTTTTATGAGAAAGAAAAAGTTAGCAAAAAATATATAAAAAAAAGTTTAAACTTTTACTCAATATTCATTAATAATTAATCATAGATACTGATCATGTTGTTGTTTGGATGAAAATACGGAGTGTAAAGCTGTGAAGATAACAAAAATAGTGGTTAGCGGATTCCACTTCATTTAGATTTTTTAAGTTTCTTAACTTTCTATAATATAATCTGATTAATCTTTGTATATCATATATAAAAATAAATTATACCTTTCAGAAAAATTAAGTCTTACAACCAAAAATAGATATCGAATTTTGTTAATAATAAATTTTCGAGCTTATAAAATTATAAGTAGATTATTTTAAATTTTTTTCCACCAAAAATGGTTTATTTAACTCTTAATTCTATAAAAAATGTTTTTTTAAATAAAAAAAATATTGGAGTGGGACTTTTATAAATTTGAAAATTAAATAATAGCTACACCAGAAACTTATGTTATTGAGATTGGTATATTCGCAATTTGTACATTCGCATTTGTGTTGTGGACATGGTTATATGATTCTATATCTTATGCATTAAGCAATTTAATAGAAAAGTTTGAAGTGAATCAGAAAAACACTTTTGCTGGTGATCTAATTGGAGCACGTGTCCTCTTGGTGAATCCACTATCCTTAAAAGACAACGTTGTTCTGTCACACACCTTCAGAAACAAAACAATATATGATGGCCAATAGATTATTCCTTTGGATTTAAAAAAAAATTTAAATTAATTTTTAATTATAATATGATGGAATGGAACTGTGTGTATCCTAATTATTTTGAACTTAAAAATTGATTTTCCATGTAAACAACATGGCCTTAATTATTCTTTTTGCTATAATTATAACTAATAATAACTATTTTGCTTAATAACCTTTAGTTTATAATTACACTTTAATGCAATTGCTGTATTAAAACTTTTTAATGAATAAATTAAATTTAGAAATTTTAAAATTATTTTATGCTTAATTAATACGTTTTAGTTTGATGTATATATAATGTTTTTTTAAAATATAAATAAATAGTTTCTAAATAACTATCGTGAAATCATATAAATAATGTTATTAAATGAAGTAATTTACTATTATTCACATAATTAATTACCTAGTACTCCCTTTGAATGGGATTTAATAAAAGAATAAATAACTTAGCACATATTTCACTACAAGCTATTAATATTCTAATATATTGAATATGTATTAAATGAAGACAAATTTTAAAAATTTCAAATAGTTATTATAAGGAAGGCGATAATTTCTATTCAAATAGGTAGTGTCTTCAAATTAAAACTGAACTTCAAATTCATACTGATTGTGGTTACAATAATACCATAGTTAAAAAATTATCATAACAAACAATTAAAAATAAAATACAATTAAGATTGAAATTAAAAATAAATAGTATTTGAAAGGAATAAAAACTCAAGAAAAGTTAAAAACAATTCTAAGAATACTCTCATTTAAAAGTAGAATGAGACTTTACAGGTAGATATGAAAGAATTATTTTTTTTATCAGTAAAGAATAAATTAAAAAATATAGAACACTTATGAATGAAGTACTTTAATATTTTTTTTGAAGAAAAAAACTTTTTTTTTTTTCAATTTCCCCATGAAAGTTTAGTTCCTAGAATTTTTTTCAAAATTAATTTCTCTTTCTTTTTTTCAATTTCTCCATCACTTCTGATCTATGTTCTCAAATTCTCTCAATCTTATTCTTTTTATTTGTAAAAAGTCAACACATCAAAGTTTACGACAATTCACCCATCTTCTTCAATCAACCAATTGAGATGACCCGATGAATGTATAATATTCCACTTAGCTTGCAAGAAGATAAAAAAATACTATATATTCCTTTCAATTCATTAATAAAAGCACCATACTTAATAGAAATTGTAAAAAAAAAAAAAAAATTTACAATTTAACCTTCTAAATATTATAAATAAACTATTATCATATACATGGTTAAGTAAAATGAGTATTTAGTGCTTCGGGCAAAAAAACATAATTATAATGATTAAAGTAAAAGAACGTCATTTGACGAAAATCATGGATGGTAATCATTATTTCCTTAACATAAACACGATTAACTGCAAACGGGGTAAAATATCATGTGCAAAATAGAGTTCTTCTTTTCTGGCGACTACTTTCCACGTATACTAAATACCACATACAATGACACAGCCGCATAACTTTTGCAGAATTTGTTCTCTTACCAGAGACTTAAAATAAATAAATAAATTAATAATTATTAATGTTATTATCATTTAATAATTTAAAATTGTTATTCAATCCATAAAAGATTATGTTGGAGTTTAGTTAGATTTAACTTGACTGAAAAAAACTCAATTCAATATACTTAGACTAGATTAAATCGTGGAACGGTCTTTAATATAAATGACTCCTTTTAACGACATACTGTATTTTAATAATTAATGTGTGAATTTATTTAAATGATAAAAAATAATTAAACAAATTCTATTTATATAAATTATTTTAGTGAATTATGTTTTTACATTAAATTATTAATTCCATATTTATAATTAAAAAAATAAAGAAATAGTTTTATATTTGTAAAGAATAGTATGTTACAGAAGATACAAAATTCAATGAACTTTTCATGTCATGTAGATCTGTTTTATTAAAAAAAAAATTACGATGTTACATCTTAAAATTACATTAAAAATGCACTCGTGCATTTCGATTTCAGTAAATAGAAAAACATATAATCAAATTAGTCAAACAAAAATAATAACAATGACACGGCTTTGCAATTTATCATAAAACTGCCTTATGGAAAGTAACAAAATGTATAACTTTTTCTACTAAAATTATGATAAATACAGATAACATTAAATATTTTTTCATTAAACGTAATTTAAAGATGAATCCTTTTACAAAAGCTAAAAATAAACTTAGTGAAAAATAAGTATAGTTTAGTTTTGTTTTAATGCTTTTTTTAATCATTGCTTTTGATAAAAACTTTCTATCATAGGCAATATTAGTAATTTAAGACTTTGTATTTTCCTTGAATGCATTGATGAACAATAATAAAGGGTCCCCACCAAAAACCCACTCCACTATAAATTGTTCTCTTTGGACCATTCCACATCTCTCTCCATTCTTTCATCTTCTACCTCTCACTCATCTTTGCGCATTGCTGTAGACTGTTCATAAGATCACTGCATCAATTCAACTTTGTTCATTAGATCTTCTTTCTTAGAATATCATGGTCTTTGATATCTCCAACCCAGGGCTTCAACTAGGTCTTGGTCTTGGCCTCCATGATCAGTCACAAGAAACTTGCATGAAGAGCCATGAACGAAGGCGAAGACAAAGACAGAGCCAGAAAAAGAAGGAAGCGGATCCACGTAAGAACAAGACTCACCCATCACTTAGGTTAGGACCGCCCCATGATGATGATGCAAATAATAATCATCAAGTTACAAAGACTGATTCCGATGAATGTTGTGATGATTTTCACGGTCGTGCTTCTCCTCCGAGTGCAGTGTCTTCGTTTCTTAACTCATCAAGCATCATCAAGAGAGAGCGAGATCGTGAAGAAGTTGAGTTAGAGGTAGAGAAGTTTCCCTCAAACTTAAGAGTCGTGGATCTTCATGAATATGGTAATTACTCCAAGAAGAAGCTTAGACTCACCAAAGAACAATCTGCAGTCTTGGAAGATAGCTTCAAAGACCATTCTACTCTCACTCTGGTATATTTATTTTTCAACTCATCAATCACTAACTCTAATAACATCTTTTTACTACTTTTTGTCAAGAAAGATTAGAACCATTTTTATATATTTCTTTAAGGATTGATAGAAGATATATTCATGCTACCCACATAAATTTAATGACAGAGGTAGCACTGTTGTTTATTCATCATTTTAGGAATCAATTTTTTATTTCATGAATTTTTTATTCACAAGAACCCTTCTTGGTTTTTTGGCGTGCCTAATAAGCCTTTTTACTGATCCGAAAATAGTAAATGTATTAAAGTTCTTAGACTTTTCTGAATGCAGTATCTAACAATTATTATCAGTTATTAGTCATTTCTAGTGGATGTACTATTTCATTCATTTCACTTTAGGTGTAGTTTAAGTTTTTCTATGAATTTTTAAAGCAACTGTCATTTACTTCTTTTGTAATACATTAATTATAATTTTATTCCAAATAAATATTAAGACTAAATGGATCTTGATGTTTTAAAATGAGTATTTTTGACATTTTGTTCAGACACAGAAGCAAGAATTGGCAAAGAAACTGAATCTGCGGGCGAGACAAGTGGAGGTATGGTTTCAGAACAGAAGAGCGAGGTGAGTTATAATTTCTCTGATATTTGAACTGCATATTCACTCAAGTACAAATCTGCATGATGCTTCAAATCCACATTCCATTAACGTAGAAAATTGTTAGTAATATGAGTATGAGTCTGTATTTCACTCCCTATTTATAATTTTTAATAAATCTTAACTGAAACTATCAATGAAGCACTCATCTATAATATATAATGATTAAAAATATATAGATTGATTTATAATAAACCAGCTTTTCAATTCATAATCTTTAACAAATTATCCACATAAGAATTATACCATGATAAAAGATAATAAGCACTGTATAATTATAATATTTAATAAAATAGATTATTTTTCTAACTATTTTCTTTATCTTTACATTATTTCATAATTTAAACATACGTTTTAATAATATATTTTTTATTTTTATAATTGTTATTATAATGGTTTTTTTTAATATTATCATAAAAATGTTGATGTTTTTTTTGTTTCCACTAGTTATATATAAAGAAGATACAATGCTTTAATATACATATTTTATATATATATATATATATATATATATATATATATATATATATATATATATATATATATTTTGTTATTTTTTTTTTTTATAAAA
>Ga0214542_1005700_pt1 | contig 23442 bp, 22 predicted proteins | sample CNSS1metaG_FD_160096 | JGI IMG/M metagenome (GOLD analysis project Ga0214542, IMG submission 160096) | Root nodule microbial communities from cowpea collected in UCLA plant growth center, Los Angeles, California, USA - CNSS1 | ecosystem: Host-associated > Plants > Roots > Nodule | place: USA...
TGATGATTTTTTTTTTTTTCTCAATATATATATATATATATATATATATATATATATATATATATATATATATATATATATATATATATATATGCTTTCTTTTTGCCAGTGATGGTAACAGATAGTGACAACCAGAACTTGAGATATAAGTTAACAAGAAAAAAAAAACAGAATTTGAATAAAATCGTAAATATTTATCACATTGTATAAAAATTAAGTCTGAAAAAAGTATTTTTATTTTTTACTAAATGAATTGAAGAAAGGAAGATATTTACTACCAAATATTTTAAAGATATGAAGACATCTTCACGAAAGACGTTAAAAACATGTTATTAATTATTTGAAGGACACTAGATAAAGCATTTAAAAAATAATCAATTCCAAAAATTTAAAAATCGAAATTCTTCTGCAGTCCACACAATAATTATTTAGCATGATTACTTCAATGATTTTTTAAAATAATTTAATTACTAATGTATCATCTATTTTTATTTAAAAGATCAACGGGTTAGAACTAACTTATCATTCTTTCACTAAAATATCCCAAAAATTAGACAAAGAAAGCATAACCTAAACCTAAAAACAAGTTTTCTTCCTTAGCTATATCCTCTTTCCACGGACAGGCTTCAAATTTTGGTATCTATTTATATAATTCCAAGTTTTTGATGTATGATACTAAAAGGCTACAATCACCACCGAATATATAGCAGACATACCGAAATCAACTCACACACAGGGATATAGCATTGAAGTACCATAGTTATCGGTTCTACCACAAAACTACGGGAACTTAAAATGCTATAAAACTAGGGTTGCAAAGAACACAAAACAACAAAACATAAGCTTATCAATCATCTTCAAGACAAAGAAACAAGAGTTATGGAATCTACCAAGTTCAGTTTGCTGTTCTTTTACGTAATTTTCCTTGCAATACTCCCCACCCTTAAGGCCAACATAGGTCACTTCGACCATGTCTGGCATAGGCGAATGAAGGAAGCAAGGGAAGCTGCAAAAAAGGCTTACAAGCCAAACCCCATGAAAGTTACCGCTGAATTCAATGCACAAGTCACGAGGTATATAAAATATCTTTATATCTTAATCTCTTTTCTCTTCTTCAGTGCATGCAACAGATGAATATATGGTTTCTTTCACAGATCGCTGAAAGGGTCCAACAGCACGAGAAGGGACTTGAAGAAGAAAAGTTCTGGATGCAATCCGACAAACCCAATTGACCAATGTTGGAGATGTGACAAAAACTGGTTTGAAAACCGCAAGAAGCTTGCAGATTGTGTGATGGGGTTTGCCCACGGCACAACCGGAGGCAAAGAGGGGAAAATCTACGTGGTGACCGACAATTCCGACAACGAACTAGTGAACCCTAAACCAGGAACATTGAGATACGCGGTTACTCGACCAGAGCCACTGTGGATCACTTTTGCGCGAAGCATGAACATTAAGCTGAAAGCAGAGCTTATGCTGACATCTAACAAGACCATCGATGCACGTGGTGCCAATGTGCACATCAAAGATGGTGCCCAGATAACGATCCAGTACGTGAACAACATTATCATTCACGGATTGCACGTCCACGACATTAAGCAAGCTAAAGGTGGCCTTATAAGAGACTCCGTCACCCACTACGGCGTTCGCGGCATCAGTGACGGCGACGGGATTTCCGTCTTCGGATCTACACATATTTGGATCGATCATGTTTCCATGCACAATTGCTCTGATGGCCTCATCGATGTCATTGCTGCGTCAACTGCTGTTTCCATCACCAACTGCCATTTTGTCAGACACAACGACGTAAAACTCACTTCTTTCTATCTCTTCAAACATTTCTTTCATATGCATGCATGAATTAACGTTGTTCGTTTCAGGTTTTGTTGTTCGGCGCCACTGATAGCTTCTCGGGAGATAAAGTGATGCAGGTGACTTTGGCTTTCAACCATTTCGGGAAAGGATTGGTTCAGAGAATGCCGAGGTGCAGATGGGGCTTCTTTCACATTGTTAACAACGACTACACTCACTGGCTAATGTACGCCGTAGGTGGCAGCCAGCAACCCACCATCATCAGCCAGGGGAACCGTTTTGTTGCCCCGGAAGACATAAATGCAAAAGAAGTATGCAATGTTACATGTTCATACGACAAACTCTCAAACAAAACCATACACAATTTTTTTTTTTCAATTATTAACAAGGTTGTGGCACATGATATATATACACAGGTGACAAAAAGGACTCAGGCAACTAAAGAAGTGTGGAAGGATTGGAATTGGAGATCAGAGGGTGATTTATTCGTGAATGGAGCCTATTTCGTGGAGTCTGGGAAGAAAGTTACAGCAACTCCCAAGACAGACGTGATTGCACAATCTGCGAAATCCGTGGCTATTCTGACTCAAGATGCAGGTCCTATAAAATGTGTTGTAAACAAGCCCTGCTGAACTAAACATGGACCACTGCACGCTCAAAATACAGAGCTTGCAACACACATACGTATATATATATATATATTATGTATATATAAGTCATGTACAGACCCTACGCGAATGCTTCTGGGTTTTTTCAATTTCGTTCTGTCGCTTTCTTCTTCCTTTTCCCACATAGATTGTAATTTTTGGGATGGGAGATGAAGAGAATAGTAAAACTAGAATGTACACAGTCAATAAACTATGCAAAGCCAGATTTCTTAATGCATGGCTGAAATTCTCAATCCTGTATAAATTTTTTCATTCTACACAAATTTTCATCTTCAGATGAATTCGAGACTTTAAAATATTATCGGATATAATAAAATATTTGGAATCTCCAAAAACCTTTATAAAGTTATAGTAAAAATCATAAGGGATTATGAAAAAAATATTGCAGTAAAAGAAATAATATCAGCACATATAATTTTAATAAAAAAGTAATGATATTATGTTTAAAAATTCAATTAATAATAATATCATATCAAAACACCACAAATTAAAGTTCAAAACATAAAATAATAACAAATAATAAAATGTATGTATTAAGTTTCTTTCTAATCATCAGATTCTTTTTTAATTTCAACATGATTGTTTTCAATGTCATCATCCAATGGGACATATCCCTTCTTCTCTTCCCCATCTGAGAGACTCTTACCAAAGTTAAGTAATCTTTCAAACTCATAATCAGAGCTATCACAAAATTCATTTTTAACTTGAATTTGAGTTTGTTCTTTACCCTTTGGTTGTGTTGGAGTTGGAGTTACACTTAGACCTTTCTTAGAAGCATGGGAAAATCCAATAACAATACCACCACTTGATGGTTGCTTTCTTTAATTGATTGCTTGTTTCCTTTGTATAAACTATTGTTTCTCCAATACTTGAAGCTTCATAAATAGTTGCCCAATTAAGAGTGAGATCATCATTAAAAACCAACTCATTACCCATGTCTTCATTATCGTTATCATCATCAACTTCTCCCACTAACCACTCATAACATTCATCAATGTCATTCAATAGAATAGGGTCTACTTCATCCCTAACACTGTATCTTTGAGCAAGTTGTTGATTATACTTTATGTAAACCAAATCATGCAACATTTTATGGTCTAGCCTATTCCTTTTCTTTGAATGAATCTACATTATGAATAAGTAATATGTGAATTAATTTCTTTCTACAATTTACAAATAAGATGATAATGAAATGAGTCATGTCTTATTACTTGCTCAAAAATACTTCATTTGCGCTCACATCCTGATGAATGTCAAGTTTAAAATCTTGATTGCTAGCTTTTGTAAGTTGGGAGTTGCATGCCCATAAATCTTCCACCATTGAGCTACACAAGTAAAGAAAGTAACTTAGAATGTAACCATTATATCTTAGCGCGATTTAAAAAGTGTTTTAGTGTCTCACCTAGGGCTATGGTTTTCCTTGATTCTTTGGCAAAATCATTACCAAAGAGTCCATTTGCACTCTTATAAAGAGGCAACTTGGTGAAAAAAAATTGTTACACATCTTTACTTGGCACCAACCTCATGATGCAATTATCATTTGTAGGTTCTAAATCATATTCCATGTCTGGGTTAGAATAAAAGAACTATGGGTCCAAGAAGTGACCAACAACATGTAGGGATGGCTAAAATACTCGTGCCTATGGATATCCGCTGATAAAATATGTGGTGGATAATTGGTACCCGCGGGTAGCGACTATTTTAATACCCACTTATAAATGGGTTGGGTGCGGGTATCATACTACCCGTGCCCAAAGGTACTTGTAACCCGCAAAAAATTAAAATTAAAATTTAATTTAAATTTTATTAAGTTAAATTTAATAAAATTAAAATTAAATTTATATTTTATTTGGTTAAATTTGATTAAAATCAAAATTTAATTAAAATTAAAATTTAATTTATATTTAATTTATATTATATTAAATATTTTTTATAATTTTATTTAAATAGTTTATAAAATATATATATATATATATATATATATATATATATATATATATATCTTTTTTAAATATATGCAAGTATGCGAGTATCCACAAGTACCCGCAAATTTTCTTAAAACCCGCGAGCAATTTTTAAACAGATACTCGACGAGTAAATAAGGGGTAGCAGGTGAAATTTTTTTCTACAAGTCGGGTTGCGTGTAGGTATTATTCGTGCCCGACCCGACCTGTTGTCATCCCTAGCAACATGAAAAGGGAGATGAAGTTTACATGTCCATCTGTTATCGATGATTGTAAATACATCATTGTATTTACTTTCATCATTGTTGAATGACATCATTATTATTTTCATGGCTTTCTCCATTGATTCATATATATAACCTATAGCTGTTTTTCTTTCCCCATCCACTAGACCAAGCACATGAACAAGAGGAGTCATGACTTTGAGAGTAATTACTAATTGATTCCAAAATGAAGACATAAGAACAACTTTTGTAACCTCCCTCCCCTTGGCTTCCTTAGATAGTTTGTTAATGCTCCATTCATCAAAAGTGAACATCTTTCTCAAATTTCTCTTCTTTAGATGTAACCTTTGTAATGATAAATAAGAGGTAGCAAATCTTATAACGACATGTATGTAACCTTTGTAATGATAAATAAGAGGTAGCAAATCTTATAATGACATGTCTTACTAATTCTCTTTTATTTGTAAATTGTCTCAATAAACTCAAGGTGCTAGAATGGCTATAGATAAAGCCAACAAGACTAACTCCTCTTTGAATTGTCTTTTTTATCAAAGGAAGTTTTCCAATGTATCAAGCATCAAATCTATCAATAGGCAACACAAGTAGTCCAATAGAGATGGGTCTTTTCTCTTCTAACAACTTACTAGTCAACACATAATTGTTCCCATGTTATAACTTGAACAACATTTTCTCCAATTTCCTCCACAAGGGAATCAAGCATCTCGAATTTTTTCTCCTGTCTTCACAAAGTTTGAACCATCAATGGACTTGACAAATATTGTCCCTACAGGGGAGCTCAGCAAAAAGTTAATCAAGCATTGTTGCTTTTGGTTAGTCCAAGCATATGACATAATAGAACAACCATGTTTGCTCCATTGCAATTTATGATCTTGTAAAAACTTCTCGGTGTACTGAACTTCCTTATTGAGAAATGGAACTCTAATTTCATGATAACTAGGAACAGGTAAATCAGATCCACAAGCACCTATGGCATCAATCATATCTTGAAAACTTTTCAGCCTCACAAGGTTGAATGACAAGTCTACTTGGTACTAAAATCGAGCAATATATTGATGAACCGAAACCTTTAAATTCTTGTCACATGCCTATTTGATGTTAGCTCACCTTAGTTTTTCCTCTCTTTTTTCTCTTATCTATTACAATAGATGGATTTCTACAGAACATATCCATTGGTCATTTTCTTCCATCTCTATTTCTCTTTTTATCATTGCTAGCCATGGAAATTTCAACTTCATCTTCACTTTCATGATTATTATTGACAGCATTATATCTAGGATTGATGGAGGAGCTGTATGTTCTTTCTTTATATAATTTTCAAAGTTCTTCTCTCACATTTTTTGGAGTCTTGGTGCAAGCATCAATATTGCCCTTCATTTCAATTAGATGTTCTTTTGCTCTAGTAACTCCTTCTTTCATAACTTTCCCATAATAATTGCAAATAGTTGTATTTAAATTTGATTCATCCATTGGATGACAATGTTTCCAACCCAGGTCACTTCTATGAGATGTTCTCGAAGTATCATGATCATTGGCCATTATTGTTGCTGGAATATAGGTATAGTCAAAGTAGAGAAGTAGAAAAAAAAAACAAACTTAACGGTGGCCGATGGTGGGGACTAACGGCAACTGGCGACGATAGTAGTAAGTGGCAGTGACTGTAGTTGCAGTGCCATGGTGAAGGAAGGAATAATAGCATTGTGTTGTTTTATTTTAGGTTAAAGAAAAGGAAAGAAAACTTTACTAGTGTGGCTATAGTAACTTAAGTAAAAGAAAAAGACAAGGTAAAAGAATGAAAGTGGTCAGAAATCTACAACGTAGGTCTAATTAAATAAAAAATTTAGTGGGTCAGGCCTAATTTGCTAAAAACTAAAAGATAAAGATCAAATTAGGGTTTTTGGTCATCTTCTTTCTCCCACCATGTCATCGCTGCCATTTTGCACGTTTCTTCTCTTTTGTTCAAGATCTTGGTTTTTGTTTTTCGATCCAATTTTTTCGCTACAACCGTTGTGCCACCATCACCTGCCATGCTAAAAGCAGCTGCCATGGGTCGCCATGAAAATCCCGATTCGCCTGTCTTATTTTGGCGACAAGCTAGGAAATCGTTACTAGTTTCTACCATGGTCAAAATTCAATAACACTGGATGAAAGCAAGAGAAGCCATAAGTATGATTTGCGACATTCAACAAAATAAGTAGAAAAATAATAACAAGTAAACAAAAATTAAAATGGATTAAGATAAGAGATTAGAGATAGAATATATGTTACCTTTAATTAGAAATTAAAAGATAAGTACAAGAAGACTTAGCATTTAAGAAAACTTTCTAAAATAAGAACTAAAACAAGGAAAAAGACTCTTGCGACTTTCAAATATGAATTATATTTGGCATACAGCAACTTCAACAACCTTGAATGGAGAATCAATAACCTTAATTAATATTTGATTAATTAATCATTATGGTTTTAAGATGTGAATGAATAGGTGTCAAACAGATTATATACTATTTGCAAAACCCAAATGGAAGATCACTTTGGTCAAACGGTTCATTTATTGGATTCTGATTTGACTATTTTTATCAAAACATTGCAAGAGACAATGATTAGATTAGTGTATGGATATAAACAAGAATAAAATTTAATCCTAAATATGTTAAATATTGTTGCTTGATAATCTTCTAAATAATAAGCTTGAATAGACAATTATCAGGCTTCAATTGTGTCTAATTTAGAAAACTCCAGAAAAATTTCATAACTTAATAGTTACAAAGCCAAATAGAGGTGATGTTCAAGGCTACGTTTAGGATTGATGAAATGGAGAGAATGGAATGTAACAGATTATGCGGATTGAAAAATAAAGGGATGAGAAGTGTAAGCGATGGAACCCATTTATTACCCCTCAAATAGGACGGATATATAATTTTAATTATATACTAAATTGTATTGTCATTGTGCAAGAGTAATCACTCGTACCATGTCCAGCAACTCCACATCTATTCTCACACTTACTTGGTCAGTAACCTCTGTTTTCACAACATATACCCTTCCTCCTTGCCCCTCTATTGAATACTGCCAAATTGTTCACATCCGAACCACTTGAGCAAATCGTAGACTTTTACACAAGCTTTGGCATGTTTGAGAAAAGTTGTTTAAGTGCTTCTTGAAAATTCTAATGGAAACATCTTAAAATTTATACCGCTATTATTGACAATGCTATGGGGTTGTTCTAAAGGACCCAATTAATTTTATATAAAACATATAAACTCAGAATTTTATCAGTATAGCAAACCGGTCACAAATGAAACAGATAAGTAAAAGACAAAACTACTCAAAAAGTAACATGTCAAGATGGTGTCTTTTTAATACTACAAAAAGAATAAAAAGGTAACAATTGAGGTTGGGAAATAAAAATCATCTACCAATTTAAACAATAAATGAGGTTGGAAAAAAAAAAAGACTCGAACGGGTTCATTACAAAACAAAATTTCAGGTCATTGTATGACACCATATCTATTGCTTCCACGCTTTCCGTCCACGGAACTGTTTGCCAGATCGCTGATTTTTTTTCTTTTTCTCTATCCGGGTTCTTGATACCTTATCTCTCTTTGCAGCCAAGGGCATTTTCTTCTTGTGCTCCTTTTGTCGGTTGCTTAGGCCACCAGTCTGTTCACAGGAAACAATACAGGTCCATTGGTTTCCGATCAAATCAAGTAGCACGGCCATTATATGATATAGTTGTTCTTTCCACTTTCAAATTCAAATTCACACAATCTTATAAAATAAAACATTTTGTCTAGGCCAATCAAGTACGTCTTGGATTAAGGTAATAAAAGAAAAAAAGCAAGGAAGAGAAACTAACATACCTTATTCTGTTTTACAGCAGTTCGAGCATGATATTTTCCTCTTTCCTCCCTCCCTGCTCTAACCAATGCCAACCTTTCATCTTTGCTCATCTTTTTCCTTACATGAACCTACAAAATGGGGTACATGAATAGATAGCCCTGATTATTGACGTGTATAAGATGAAATTTTTTTTAAAGCGAATCTAGAACTGTATCTCATTTAAACAAAGCTTGTATTTCATCCTTTAGGAAAGGATTGCAGATTGAGATAATCAACCGAGCAATTAAATCCACTTACTTCCAACATTGCACCATCCACTCGCTTTAGACTTAGTTGATCAGAACTAGGAACTTTAATGCCTGATGACTTCGCTAGCCCCTGCTGAGCCAATGCATCTTTTGCTTCTCTTTTTGCCTACAATTTACATAAATAAATTCAACAAAAGCCACATACGTTAAAAATTGAACTTACTGAATAAGCCAAAGAAACCTTTAATTTTTTTATTCTCTGGAAGTCTTCATTAGAAAGAATTCCATCTTGAGATTCTGGTAGCACATCCCCCACTTTTGCCCCTGCCAATTTCTTCAAAGCCCGAAGACTTGTATCAGCAGCAATAATTTGACCATCAAAATCAGTAAACTTCCTCTTTTTGGCTGAGACTTTCAATTTACTTTTAGTCTCCACATTGCTGCCATCACTTAAATAAGCCTGTTCACCATCTTCTTCATGATCTGAAACATCATCCTCTTCATCATTGTCATCCCCCTTATCGTCAACATCTTCAGCAGTATCACTGTCACCAGCTTCAAAATCAGAACTCTCATCTTCATCTTCCGATATAGCATCGGTACCTCTGGCTTCATCATCATCACTTTCAGTGTCGTCATCACTGCATAACTGGCTCTCTTCATCATCATCATCATCATCATCATCATCATTAATACTCATCATATCATTTTGCTGGTCATTGTCCGAGACACTGCACGCAGAATCATCAGAATGATCACCATCCTGCTCATCGTTGTCAACAGTCTGCAATAACTCAACACCAGAAACATCAGTCGCAACAGTAACTTCTCCATATGCCTTTGGTCTTGCCTTTGGGTCAATAGGCCGTCCACGGTCCTTCTTAACTAGCAGTGAGGGGCAAAGCTGCAAATGAACAATATTAGTTAAAGTTGTGGAAAATGTACATGAGTGTGCTACTAGGCTTAAGCACACAAGGAGACACCTACTCATAACAGAGCCTTAACTACCTCTCTGAATAACCCAATAAGAGAACGAGCTGCCACTGAAACTGCCTTTTCACGGGACTTCTTATATAGTGCAAGGTCTTGTAACAAGTCTTCATTCATTAACTACAGTCCAAAATAAAAATATCAGAATAGCAGTTAGGGAACATAACAAGGTGCTCAAGGATGATCTACTGAAGGAGGAATAGTGTAGGAAACAAACCCCTAGACCATTTTAGTGACAGTTTGAATTTACAAGTTAACCAGCCATAGTGGTGGGACAATTTATCTTGCGGAAATAAAAATAAGTAAGATGCCTATATCCCTAGGATGATGAGATTGCAGTAGTTACCAATGGCATGCGCATGCATATCTCCCTCACTGCATTTAGTCCAACAGTAATAGCCTAAAAACATGAACCAAAATCATCAAGAAAGCAAACTTGAGTGTCCCTGCAGAAAAATGAAAATATATAGCGATATATAAAATGTTAATCAAACGGAAAAGAACACCTCTGGACGCGATCGGTCATGTACAAATTGATTTACTATTTGTTTGAACAAGGGCTCAACGGCATCAGGAGGGACCTGAATCCAAATAACACCTTGAATGAGATAGGATAAACAGAAAATCATAGGAGAACAAAAATATTACACAATAGCTAACAAAAAATCAAATTCTGAAAGAAAAAACTAAAACTATAAAAATAAAATGGATTGAAAATAAATCACAATTATACAGTACCATGTCATGGCAAGCCTGAACAACTGCCGCAAGCAAATTTGTTATGTCACGTTGATGTGGCTGATTACATGATGCATACATCACAACCGTCACACTTCAGTAACAAACAGAATACCAAATTTCACTTAAGTTATGAAATGATACCTGAATATATTTCTGAAGAAAAGGATAGAAGTCTAGCAAAAATAACCGGTGAAGTCCAATTGTCCGAGCAATCAATTTCAAGATCATCATCTTAACCTATAAGTTATGCAGGTAATTAAAGAACCAAGTCAATGTGTATTTCTGAAAAAGCACAAGAAGATTTGAAAGGAAGTGCTAGTCTTAATGTAATACAACGATTGGAATGCTTTTTAAGATTTACAAGAGTACGCACCTCAAATCGCTCGTTACAATTCTTAAGACGTGAGAACAGCTTCTCAGCAAAACCCTGAAGATCATATGGAATCAAGATGTTGATGTAATAAAACAAAATTTGAGCCAAAATGTATATAGGATGTTGAAATAAAAATTTTACCAACCTGAGCATCTTTAAGATGGTTAAGTGGTGAATAATAATTGTTATTAGTTCTTTCAGATGACATGCGCTGCTGCCTTTTCATGCTGCGTATGGCTCGTTGTAGTTTTGCTTTCTTTTTCTTTTTGCTCGCTGCTGTACCTTGGTGGCTTGCCTAAATTATGTAAGAATAACCAATAATTATAGACAACTAAGCGTATTTTACTACCACCATATTCAAATATAAGCAAAAAATAATCAATTACACACTAATTTAGATAGTCAATTAACACTATTCAATTTCACTAATGTCCCTTGAAAATAACTCCATTCTTCAAATTCCCATAATTGGAAGATGATATATCATGAAAAAGAAAAAGAGAAGAAAGTAGTCAACAAAAATAGAATCAGTTTAATAAAGGATGTTTTAAGATTGATATCATTAAATAACATGAAATGTGTACCAAAAATTAACCCATTGATTGCCTCCCCTCTACCCCAATCCTGCTCTCTCACAATCACTTTTCCCTCCATATCCTCCATTCCTCTCCTCTAGCCTAAGCAATGATTAGGATTCAACATAACAATTCCATCCACCAGTAACAGACTTCTATCGACTAATCCCACATCATTTCCCATTTAACCTGGCTCTCTCTTTTCTTGCTATATACGAAGATGGGAGGCCCATCAATATATATATGAAATACCCTGATTAAAAGTGCAACAAAAAATTTAATGTTAATAGGACAGTTATCATTAAACATCACCTTATAAAGGGTCTCCCTGCTGAGAACAACTTGAGGCGATTCATTTGTCTCATCGTCACTGCCTGAATCATCGCTATCATCATCATCTTGAATCTTCTCGTAATCAAGCAGAAATGATAAAGCTGCTATCATAATCCTGAAAGAGATAAAAAGGCATAATCCTTAGTGTGATAGAATTTCATGCTGTAACACAACATACAAAAAACAGATAAAAGAAAAACCTCGACGATGGATGGAAGGAAGCAGTGCAAATTGCATTTGCTGTTCTTTCATCAAACCACACTTTTCTCCTGTGAAGCTCACATAGGGTCACAAGTGCCCTCTTGGCCGACTCTTCCTCCTCTTTCTATTACAAAACACAAATTCACTGACCAGTTAGAAGACTTGAGAGTCTTTGGATTAGTTTATTTTATGTTTTAAACTACTTACAGAAAAAAAAAAAAAAAAAAAAAAAAAAAAAAAAAAAAGGCAAATGACGAGAAAAAGATCCACAAAAAACCTGAACCAATGCAAACAAGATATTCTGAAGAGCGCGGTTCTTGGCTTCGTTCTTATGCTTTTGGTTCATGCGCCTTATACTATGAACAACATGATCAAACGCCAGCTTCTTCACCGTCCTGTCACCTAAGGTTTGAAGTTCCATGAACAACGACAGCGTTTCTCCAACATCAACAACCTACACAAATGCAACATTACATCAAACCACGATACAACTTCCGTGAACTCAAATTGAAACAAACCGATTTCATTTAAACCTTTCTATTAGAGAGGAGGATAAGCGCGTGAGTGAGTTGGCAGCGAAGTCCAGAAGGCAACGTGCGCGCCGCGCAGCGAAGCAAGTCGGCGAGTTTGCGAGGGAAATCGGCGAGGTGTTTTGGGTAAAAAGGAGTGACGTGGGAGAGGAACATGGCCCTGTCGCCAAGGTCTTTGGCGATAGTGGGGTCGCTGCCGATGCCAGTGACGGAGGTGAAGTTCATAGCGGCTTGTCTCTGAAAGAGTTCCAGGGAGGAATTGAATTGGTTATAGATAAGAAGTAGCTCCGATTCGTAGCCTTCAGGATCGCACTTCATTTTCGATTGGAGTGACGAAAGACTCAGCTTCTCTGCGCTCCGACCGGACGCCGCTAGGGCTTCCGCCGCGGCTACCATGCCGCCGGAACCCATACTCACTCTATTTGGATTTCCCACCACCAAGGGATGAAAAACAAAATTGCAGCAGCAAAATCACAACACAACCCAGGCTTGAAGACAACCAACAGAGGAGATGAAAGTAAAAAATGCCAGGAAGAGTGGAAGGGAGAACAAAGCACCGAAAGGAATATTAGGGTTAGACTTGAAAACCCATAAGTGTAAGTTGAAATTTCAGGGTTGAAGGAAGCAATTGCAAGAGAGAAAGGGGCGTCAAAAATCCAAATTATGAAATCTAACTAGTCTCTCGTACCCTGGGTGCGTAAACACAGGCATTTTATTTTTTTGTTTTTCTTTTTAATTTTTTAAAAAAAAAAGTAATATAATTATTGTTATATTTGTATAAATAAATTTAAGATATATATATATATATATATATTTAATTATTATAATTATATATAATATATAGGTATGCTATAAAAATTAAAAAAATTAATAATATAGGAAAATAATTATAATTATATTATTATATGATAATATAATATAAAATATTTTTATGCATATACTTTTTGTATATTAAAATGTATGATAATAATTAAATTGGTGTATAATTATGGATTTAAAAATTTAAGAAATTGTTTTATATAATATTTAAATAAATAAATAAATAATTGAAATGAATATTTGTTGTTATTAAGTTTGATTAAAGAAATTTGAATATTATTTCTAAGGTATTTAAATAAAGAGTTATATCATAACCTCATCTACAAATTTCTAATTAGTTTCTATATTTTAATTTTATTTAATAAACTATGTGAAGGAAACAAATAAAAAGGAATTTTGTGTTGTATTGTATCGAAAAGAAAACAAGAAATATATACAAGAGTGAATATCTATAATATATGCAATACCTATAGTTATGTTATTATTCTTATAATAATTAAATTAATTAAAAAGATGCAACATTGTTTATTAATTCAGTTATTTTAATAATTAAAATATTTCTTTATGATTTAATTTTTAACATTTCCCTTCGATTTCGAGGGTGAATATCAAGAACTCTCAAATCTACTTTGCGAGATGGTACCCCAAGCACATTTGCTAAAGAAACAATTGGACGTAAAGGTAAAGTTCCAATAGAGATAATAGAGCTTGGTTACCGTTTGGTATAACAACTATTGGTAAAGAAGTGTTTTCTTTACTGTTGACAAGCAAGATTGGTGAAGAAAGAATGTGATCGGTGGCCCCACTATAAATTATAAGTTTGAGTGGTGACAAACCTGAAGGAACATTGACGTTATTGACCTTAGGATTAACTGATGGAGATGATGCAATACCCTGCATAATAGACAACATTTGTTGGAGTTGTAGTTCAATTAATCCATTCATTGTGGACTGCAACTATTGCATCACTAGAGTTGTGGTGACATTATTTGCTGAAAATTAACTATTTTCATTGGGCTTAGAATAAACATTATGGGTGACACCATGCCTAGGTGTTCAAGAGGATAATCGTGTAGCTTCCAACATGTTTCATTTGTATGATGATCCTATCACAATGAGAACAATGCAACGACTTTCGATTAGATAAATTAAAACGAGAAGGAGGAACTTGTTTGCATCGAACAACGAGGGTTGTTGGTTCATTCTTTTGAACAACTATGGTTGAAGCTTTTATTGTGTCACGTGTGGTGCCCAAATGGCGTTGTTTTTCGTCTTGAATGATGGAAGAATAAGCCTGTGTAACATCAGGCAATGGATTCATTAAGAGAAGTTGGCCACGAATGGCACTATAAGAGTGATTCAACCCCATAAGAAATTGCATCAATTTGTGCCTTTTATTGTCTACTCCACAAGTGCATGTTGCATTAATATAGGAGCCTAACTCATCCTATAATTTCTTTAACTTCGTGTAATGGGCTATGACTGTCATTAATCTTGATCCAAGCAAGCAATGTGTCTCTCAATCTGAAAAATATGTGGTGCATGACTTTGAGAGAAGTGATTTTAAATATCTTCCCAAACATCATAAGCAATGTGATAGAAAATAACAATATCTACAATATCAGGTGTCAAAGAATTAAATATTCAAGATAATACCATGTCGTTGCATTTTTTCCATGCTGCATATTCTTCTAGTTTGTCTTCTGCAAAAGGTTCCTTGAGAGTTTCATCAACAAAACCCAATTTGGATTTTTGCATTTAAAGAGATGATCATTTCTCTACGCCAAGTTGAAAAGTTGTCTTCATCAAAAGATTTTGAAACAAGGACCATTCTGGGATGGTCAGAATGATGCAGAGAATAAGAACTATTGAAGTTTGGTTCTTTTCCGTCGTTATCCATGGAAACAAGGATAAGAAAAGATGTTATATTTAGAAAATATATATCATAGAAATTGATAAGTCGTTATATATTTAATAAATTCGTATTTGTAAATATTTTATTGAAAAATATTAATTATATATACAAAAATTATAAATTAAGAAAGTATTCTCGTTTTAGTTGATTGAAATTTTTTGAACTTTATTTATTTTTTTAAAACATTGTAGATGCATTTTTATTTAACAATGTGCCTAATTTTCTCATGCAATCCCTTTTCCTTCAATCATTTTTATGAACCCTTTTGATAAAAGTTCTTCAATAGACTTAAATCCATTAAGAGCCTTATAATATCACTAAAAATATTATTATATTATTTTATAGTATTTCTCAAAAAGACCCTCTCTGCTAAACCTTAACACTTCTCCTCACAATTGTGCATCTTCACCCGCATCTACATTAACATTTGTTTCTGTATAAAGATACAATCATCGCAGTCAAATACAAACAAATACAAACAACATAGGGTAAGTTACAGAAGAAAAACAAACATCATAATGACCAACACCCATTAGTAATAAAATATAACCGCTCACCCAACCATGCATGATCACATGATCTTAAATCATCATGCAACCTACCGGTTTGTCATCCAACCACTCACCGAAATTAATATATCACACAAACAATTCATAGCATCATCATCAATGCAAATAATACAATCCATTAGTGAACTCAGCATAAGGAACAATATTTTCACTGTAACTCTCGCACGTAGCGTCCCAACAATTACTCATCAATAGAGCAATCACCCTTCTTGCTTCTCACAAGCCTTACAAACAGGGTTTCACTAGTTAGACAAAATTCAAATATTCACTAATTATGATCCTTGATTCCAGTTGTTGATTACACACATTAATTTTCCTTATTTGTGTAATATCACAACAATTTTTGTTTATCATCCATTAGTTTTAGTTTAGGAAAGTATTTGTATCAATTAGCATAATTATCATAAATGTAGGATTGTGATTCCATTTGTTGATTACACACATTAATTTTCCTTATTTGTGTAATATCAACAATTCTTGTATATCATCCATTAGCTTTAGTTTAGGAAAGTATTTGCATCAATTAGCATAATTATCATAATTGTAGGATTGTGATTTTGTTGTAACAGTTGTAGTTAATTAGTACATTATCATGCAAATCAAACAGGTTCAATATCATTCTATTTCTTGGTATCAGAGCTTTCAGCTATTGATCCATAGTCAAAACAACCATGTCTTTTGGTCCCAACCAGAAAATTGACCTTCCTTCTGACTCTCTGTCAAGTTGGACAAAGACAATTACCCACTGTGGAAATCCCTTGTTCTACGAGGCTACAAACTTGATGGTTATATGCTAGGGACAATTGTATGTCCAGAATAATTTCTTGTTATAAACAACACAACAAAGACCATTAATCCTAAGTATGAGGATTGACATTAAGCCATTCTCAGATGGCTAATGAATTCTTTGTCAGTTGACATTGTAACTCAATTATTGCATTGTGAACCTTCCAAACAACTTTGGGATGAAGCTCAGAGCCTTACTGGTGCACACACCAAATCCAGAATCATTTATCTCAAATCAGAATTTCACAACACACCAAAAGGAGACATGAAGATGGAACAATATCTTGGCAAAATGAAAAATCTTGTTGACAAATTAAAGTTGGTAGGTTCACATATCTCTAACTCCGAATTAACAATTCAGATTCTAAATGGTCTGGACTCTGATTACAATCCAATGGTGGTTGAGTTGTTTGATTAAATTGACATTAGTTGGGTTGAGTTGCAAACCCGATTGTTAACTTTTGAAAGCGGATTGGAACAACTAAATAATTTCAGCAGCCTCAATCTGAATGCTTCTGCAAACCTTGCTACCAAAAATGAGTCTAGAGGCAATGAGTCTATAGGAACCAAATTTGGATCTCAAGGTGATTGGAGAGGTTGTAAATTCAGAGGCATGAGAGGTGGCAGAGAAAGAGGCAAAATGTAAAAACCAATATGTCAGGTATGCAGAAGGATTGGTAACACTGCATTACAATGTTATTATCGATTTGATAAATCATATACGGTAAAGACTCACTCTGCTGAAAGTGAAAAACAAGGAACACACAGTGCATTCATAGCTTCACCATATCAAGGTCAAGACTTTAAATGGTACTTTGATAGTGGAACCAGCAATCACATAACTCATCAAAGTGACAAAATTCAAAAACTTGGTGAAAATAATGGTACAGATTCTTTACTAATTGGTAATGGTGCAAGATTGAAAGTAATGGCTTCATGATCCACCAAATTGAATAATCTAAATTGCATTATGTACTTTATGTTCCAAAAAGTTACTGAGTATCTTAAAGTTGACTGTTGACAACAATATACTAGTTGAATTTGGTGAAAATTGTTGCTTTGTGAAGGACAAGTTAACAAGGAAGACTTTTTCTAAAATGGGAACTTAAAAATGGTTTATACCAACTGTGTGGCAATAAAGACTCCTATGTCTATATGTCTATCAAAGAAAACTGGCATAGGAAACTTGGACATCCTAACAATAAAGTGTTGGAAAATCACATATGTTACCATTCAAAAACTCTTCCTCACATGCTAAGGAAATTTTATATTTGATTCATACTGATGTTTAAGGTCCTGCCCCTATTATGTCTCCTTCTGTTTTCAAATATTATGTTCATTTTATTGATGATTTTAGTAGATTCACATGGATTTTTCCTTTAAAACAAAAATCTTAAACTATACATGCCTTCACTCAGTTCAAAGCTATGGTTGAAAATCATTTTAACACGAAACTCAAAGTTATTCAATGTGATGGAGGTGGAGAACATGTCCAAAAGGTTGCCTCAAAATTAGGAATGATATTTAGAATGTATTGTCCTTACACCTCTCAACAAAATGACAGAGTTAAAAGAAAACACAAGCACATTACTAAACTTGGACTAACCTTGTCAACATAAGCCAAAATTCCTCGAAAATACTAGTGGGAAGCCTTCTCAACCGCGGTTTATCTTATTAATAGACTACCATCATCAATAAACCCAAATAAAAGCCCATAATCACTAATCTACAAGAAAGAACCTAACTATGAAAACCTAAAACCATTTGGTTGTACTTGTTACTCTTACCTCAAACCATACAATCAAAATAAACTTCAGTTTCATACAACTAGGTGTGTGTTCCTTGGTTATAGTAATTCGCATAAAGGATACAAATGCATTAATTCTCATGGGAGAATTTTCATCTCAAGACATGTGATTTTTTTATGAGAATCACTTCCCTTCCCATGAAGGCATCATTGACACAAGAAATTTTTTAAAAGAATTGAATGACACTACATCTTTCTTACTTCCTAATTATTCTGCAAGTACCATTACAAAAAATTATCTTGAACCAGACAACAATACCATAAGGCCTCAAAAAGAGAATTCAAGTGCTAGTTCCACCAACAATGATGCCAATGAAGAAGATCTTGATGACCCCAATGAAGGAGATCATGATGAACCAATAGTTGATAACAATACAGCAAGAACAAAAGACGAAGATAGTTCCTCATATGCATAATCAATAGAAAACAGAAGGCAAATTGAAGCTGCAAACAATCCAACTAACACCAACACTCATTAGACGGTTACTAGAAGCAAAGATGGAATTCACGAGCCTAAGTAACCATATACAGGGTTATCAAAAGCTAATGAAGATGACAAAGAACCAAGGAGTGTCAAGGAAACTCATATTAGACCATAATGGAAAGAAGCCATCGATATAGAGTTTAAGGCTCTAATGTCTAACCAAACCTGGACATTAGTGCCATACAAGGGGATGGAAATCATCATTGATTCAAAGTGGATATTCAAAACTAAGTACAAGGCAGATGGTTCAATTGAAAGAAGAAAAGCAAGACTTATTGCAAGAGGTTTTAAGCAAACAACATGCTTAAACTTTGATGAAACTTTCAATCTCGTGGTTAAGTTTGGCTCAATCATAACCATTTTAGCCATTGCGGTACATTTTAATTGGGAGGTTAAGCAACTTGACATAAGTAATGCTTTCTTAAATGGCAAATTGAAGGAAACTATTTTTATGCATCAACCTGAAGGTTACATAGACTCAACCAAACTGAATCACATATGCAAATTGTCCAAAGTCATATACAATCTAAAGCAGGCACCAAGGGCTTGTATAACATCATAGCCGTATATTACTTATTTAAGATTAAAATAATAGAAATATTAATAAACTTCATTTATTAATGAAGTACTTTCCCAAAAATACAGGAAAAATTAAAACTTTAGTATATAAGCTCCAAAAGATAAAATTCATAAATACGTTCAACTCTGACAAATATAAAACAATTCATAGTACTGATTACAAAAATAATCCATAAAAATATTTCCAAGTAAAAACTCCCATGTCAGCCCCACTTCGGCTCTAAGTATCCACATGCTCACTTGTATCAACATTTGCTCTCATGTAACGAGTTACATGATCATTGTCAAACACACACAGATAGGGTGAGCTTAAATAAAAAGAAATACCATAAACGATAATTGAATAATTTAAAACCCATAACTCCAATGACACCCCACCCTCAAACCCAATATTCACATCCTCCCCTAGACAACTCTTGATTCTACACCCTTTGATTATTACATTGATCGATTTTTGCTACCACAAGTGTCTACTCGCCCCTCTGACTACAGGCTACCACCTATATTCCACACGTGGGAATAATCTTGTCACGACCACAATCCGCAATACCAAGTGAAGTTCCTCAATACGAATCGTAGTCCGTATTTGTCCCAAGACTACCAAATTCGTCGGATATCACCAAGGAGGGCAATCTTCTGGAACCCATTCGTACGAGCCACGATCTCGCACACTCCATTAGACTTCCAAAATCACTAGGCTACAACCTCGAGTGCCCATGTGTTACCCCAATACAAGTTACACTCGTAACTGGGCCACTAACAAAGTATCGCATCAAGACTTCCATCCAAAGCTGTGTAGAATCCTCCCCGCAGTCCAATTCAACACCTAGAACCGCTTGATGCCTCATTCACATCGCTTGGCGAAAACTGGTTCCAGATTGGCTAACGGTCACCTCACGCTGCCAGACGCCACACGCCTTCCAGTACCTCTACCAAACCATTTCTGCCTAACACAACCACCCCTGCCGCCAAGCGCCACACGCCCAGTGCTTCCCTATTTTTCCCCTATCGCTTAGTGACTCATCCCGTGCCACCAGGCACCACACTAGTAGCATCAATGCTACTAGTTTTTGGCATTTTGGAATTGGTTCTTAGTGAACCCAAACAATCCACAGGCAATCCAAAACATCAACCACACACTTATCCAATTATATTAGCATGACTAAATCACAATTCAATGCATTCATATACCCAATGCGTTCACAATTGAGATCATACCATTACTCAATTATTAATAGAATTCACCACATATCACATGCATCAATCCCTATATATTTATATATATACTCCACCATTTAAATCCATGCTAGCATTCAATTTCAAGCTATGAATAATACATGCTCATATCAAATATAAGGTAGTAGCACTCTCACAACTTAAGCACATGATTTTATGCATCAATGCAAATTAATATAGCACTTCACACCTTTTATGCAAAAATTTCCTTTATATTGATACACATGCATTCAACAATAAACTCATTCTCAACATGTGACTAATCCAAATGAACATTGAAATTCACAATGCCTCACAACATAACCTAATCATGCTTCCAACTCATGCGACATTGAACTTACCTCCAAAATAGTATCTACACACTTCATTTATCCCAATGCATCACACTAAAACCAATATTTAGCACTCTACATGATAATGTATCCACACATATATTCACATTAGTAGTTACTTGAAATTATCACAAGATTATTCATGCATTTTAAAGACTTCCAAACCAGCAATCATGCATATCATATATCTCCAACTACAGACATCCAAATTAAGATCACACTGTACAAACTAAAGAGCAACATGTTATGAATCTGCCGTCAAAATTTTAGCTAAATCGGACGATTAACAATGGTAAACGTAGTTTTACAAAAACTGTGCATACAAGAAAAATTGGTGGCGCCCAACGCCTAGAAGCCAGGAACTTGGCACCTGACGGTCTCTTCTGCGCGAAATACGAAAAACAACATTTTTTTATGAAAATATGCCTATTTCACACATCACAAGCATCCAAATTCGTGATCCACTAATGCAATTGCTCAAAAATTCAATCAATCATGCATCCAACATTCATACACAATCTATTAGAGTACATTCATACAATTTTAATTCCAACATTGACACCAAACATCATACTCATATCCAAATTCATTTCTCAAAAGCCTTCCTAGAACCCTTATGAACGTACATTGTTCAATCACCACAATAGCATCAACTTTAGCAATTTATCATTAATTGATCATAAAAATCATATAATAGCATCGCGCATAATAATTTCAAGATATCACTAATTCTCCCAAACTGCATAAAACTCATAAAGCTGAACCACGAGGCTCGCGTCGCCTGGCAGTGCCTGGCGGTAAGGGAGGCCCGCCAAATGATTTATGGGTTGCATGCGTTGCTTGACGGCTTTAAAGGCCTGCTGCTACTCTCCAAGAGCCTTACGAGGGAAGATCACTCATAAAGTTATTGTGAAGATCACTCCCCACTACTCTCCAAGAGTCTTATGAGGGAAGTCAACACTCAAACTCACCAATATAGATTGATAGAGTGCACCACCTTTTAATGAGTCACCGCACATACTTTCACAATTCCAAACAACCAATACATATAATTTACTCATTTCAATCATAACAAATGTAATTCAATTTAATCTTGCATATACCATATCACTACAACTCTATAAACCATCATATAATTAACTTTAAATAAAATTTCCCAAGCAATAAAATATAATAACAAAACAAAATTGTTTGCTAAATAAACTTAAAAATTATATATTATAATATATATATATATATATATATATATATATATATATATATATATATATATATATATTCCACTACACTTGCCAATACGTAAAAAAAAAACACAAATCTCCTCAATGCCCAATTCACCTCCGCCTTATTTAAATAAAGCAACTACGTAATTAACCCAAACTGTAACAATTATTTCAATAGCCCCAAATTATCTTACATTTGAAATAACATTTATACTATTTATATTTAAAAATTATATCCCTAATTTTATTTTAATCTTTTGCGTTTGAAAACCATCAATCCTGACCTTCCAATCAAGGGCAGACCTTGGTAATGACTTAGGGGAGCCACTCCCAAAGTTTTTTATTTTAATTATTATATATATTTATATATTTTTAAAATTATATTTATACATTATTATTTTATTTAAATTAAGTTTATATTATAAAAAATAAAATAAAGATAAAATAAAAATTAACTTGATAAAGACTTTGTTAATGTAAGAAATTAATGTTCTATTTTTAGTTATACGGTAAACCATCAAGAAAGTGTAAGAGGAAGAAAAAAAGATAAATAGATAAATTGAGAAAGGGATATTAAAGAACAGAGATATTAAAAAACGCATTCTCACATTATCTCTTAGAGAGAGATTGAATAACACATTCTCACATGATCTCTCCCAAATTAAGTTTTTTCCCAAATTAGTATGAATCTCGATTACGATTTTAGAAATTCTTTTATGAAATTGATATAAATCATAATTATATTTTTCTCCAAAGAAATATAATCATAAATGTAGAAATTTAGAAATTTTTGTGTTTACTTTATGGTTATTTTATGCTGTGATAGTGAATGATATTCATTTTTTTCTTCTATTATCATGTGTAATTGTTTTGAATTGAGAGAATAAAGAGTTTTTTTTTTAATTAAAAAAAATAATTTATATATACAAATTTGAATTTGCCACCCCTAAACTTTTTGTCCAAATTCCGCCACCAATGCCATGAAAAGTAGCTTACGCATTAAAACAACTATGTAATCACCAAAGCAAAATATCTTTTGCTTTTATTATAAAAACTTAAATCGTATGCTACTCTTCCATATATAAAATATATATATATATATATATATATATATATATATATATATATATATATATATATATATATATATAAATATATATATATATATAATACAT
>Ga0214542_1005702_pt1 | contig 23429 bp, 5 predicted proteins | sample CNSS1metaG_FD_160096 | JGI IMG/M metagenome (GOLD analysis project Ga0214542, IMG submission 160096) | Root nodule microbial communities from cowpea collected in UCLA plant growth center, Los Angeles, California, USA - CNSS1 | ecosystem: Host-associated > Plants > Roots > Nodule | place: USA...
AAGAACAAATAAAAAAAAGAAAGTATATATATATATATATATATATATATATATATATGGTTACTTAATTAATTGTCAAGATTTTAATAATTTAAACGGAAATGGAAATATGGCGGGAACGAGTATTATGGCGGGGATATGTATATCCCTATATCCAATCGAAAAAGTCGGTGATTCTTCATACCCATACCCATACCTATATCCATACCCAGTCAATGCGAGAATTTCCCGTCAAAACGGAAACAAGTTCGGACAATACCCACGGGAACAGGTTTATTTGTCATCTCTAATTCTAAGTGCTCTTCACAAAACATAAAGGTAAAGGTAATGAGTGTTACAAAACTTGGATTACAAAAGTAATAAATATTCGTGTGAAAAAAAAAATTATTTTCTGTTAATGTTACCATATCTACTTTAATAAATAAGTAAATGAAATATTATGTAACCGTTATTATCTTCAATTAGTATAATCTAAAATAGAGAACGATCAATTAAGGATAAAGTAACATTTTAAGTATATTTCGAAAACCAAAAATTACTAATTTAACAACGAGTGATGCAAGGAAAATATATCTTTTATGTAGTTTGCATACTACATTTCTATAAAATGCTTACACCCTGCATTTTCTGTAAGAAAACTTGTTCGTTTTTCACATTTCACTGAATCTGATAGCCATTATAAAAACGCCTGAGCATATATTAAAAGCTTCATATATGAAAAAAAAAACTTTTTTAATCATGTTTACAATCATTAATTGGGAAAGAAATGCCCAACATACATTCAGAAATGTCGAATTTAAGATTGAAACTTTTGTTCGATATATCTTTCCTTCGACTCACTAATCAATCACATAAATTGTCAGCAAAAAGTGTAACAATTACGTTTTTTTCACACCACTCATAAAATACTACATAAAAAACAAAAAAAAATCTCACAGTAACATTCTATTAAAATTCAAACTAAAAAACAATGCTATCAAAGAAAAATAGAACAATATACTACATATAAAGATTGAGCGACAAATCAAGATTACAAGATGTCGTATTGGAAGTTTCTTCTGGAACGGAATGATCAGTTGTTGCAACTATCGTCGTCTTTAGGAGTGGGCTTGATGAAGTGCTAGCATCACTTGTAAAAAGAGGGAGTGTTTGAAGAGTGGTTTTGCCATTATAATCACTCTTTATATAATGATCATTTTTCATAACTGTAAACCCATCAAATATTGATTTTCCATGATCTCTTTTAAACAATGGATGTTCATATTTTGGAGTCCAAGAAAACTTCTGAATCATGGAGTCTTTTCTGACCCCAAGTGCCCCATTATAGGACCTTTCATACAGGAGATGGTAAGAGTTATATAAACTTGAATAATAAGAATAATAAGGAAAGTGTTCTAACCCACTAACATCAAAACCTTCAACACGTTTTGCCATAGCCCGTTTTTGTTTGTGTGCGTTTTGGTGTCCTCCCAAAGCTTGTGAGGTAGAAAACTCCTTCTTACAATAGTTGCAAGAGAAAGTCTTTCCTTCTTTTACATTTGTATTCTTCTTATCTTCATCTTTTGATTCAGAAAGAGATGAATCAATTGTCTTAGTGTTCAATGATTCTTGAGTAGCATCACCATTCTTTGACATCTTCATAAAATCTATCATCACTCTTGTATCAGAATTTGAATATTCATCTTCATGAGACTTCACACTCTTTTTTCGACAATGCTTCATTACAACAATAGGTAGGTTCTATAATGAGAATTTGAAATTAGGAATGAATTATTTGAAAAGTATAATATGACTATATTATTTATTCTAAATAAGTGTTATTATGTCTAAATTAATAAATAAGAAAAGAATATCACATTATTTTTTTTTCAATCAATACAAATTAAAATAATATTATGAACTACTTTAATCTCCAAAATTTCCATATTTAACCATCACTTATGTTATAAAGTTACTGTATTTATGTCTTTTATACATTGCATCAATCTTGCTACAAGATTAATCATGATAAATCAGTATCTTTAAAATTTTTATTGTATTACAATATAGTTAATTGATTTAATCGTTGAAAGAATATTTGCAATAAAATATTCGCTTAGTTCCCAAGTTATTGCTCACAACTTAGAACTATGTATATTATATTTAAATTTTAAATTAATTTCTTCTCTTTCAAAGTGCTTGGTGCTACCTTTAAGGAAGATAAAAAAGGAATTAAGGAAGTGATATTCAGATTTATGTTTATAAATCGGTAGTTGTCAATCATTTTTAAAATAAAAGCATTTTCATTTCATGGATAATATTTATAATTATATTTAAGTTTAAGACTTTGAAATATACTTACATAAAATAAATTTTAAAATTAAAACTTTGGAACATAAAAGTAAAAAATTATCTTTTATCTTAAAAATAATAATGTTTTAAAAAGTTTAGAAAAAAAAAAATTACTAAAGTAAGACCAGCATTAATTCAGCACTGAAATAAAAGTTAATAAAAAAGTAAAAATTAAAGAGAATTGCAATAGTGTACTAAAAGGTAATTACAGTCGATACAAACATTTAAATTATATCTTGACATGAATTCATTTAATATTACTCCAACAGATTGAAAATACTCTTTGCTTTAATTTGATTACACCGACTACATTAATATCGTTTAATTTCCCGCTCTTATGTTACGGATACTTGCGGATGTTTTAATAAAATAAATTTCGAAAGATAATAAAGTTTAATAAATGGAATTTATGCCAATTAGTAAAAATTATCATTAACAGAAAATTAAAAACAGTTACCATAAATTAATAAAACTGCCACATATACGATGTATGATTACATTTAAAAATTATTCTTTAAAATATAACTCAAATAAAAAAAGAATCTTAAACTATAATGTAAATAAAAATTCATCATAAAATATTAATATAAAAAATTTATTTTTTAATAAATAAATTAAAACAAGTTGTACCTCTAAGAATATCTCCAATCAAGACTTCTTAAAAGAGTTTTTTAAATTATTTTTTGTGATTATCGCGTTATATTTTGTGGTCTTCACACTGTCATATCATTCTTTAAGCTACACATACTCAATTTTCTTTCATAGATAAACAATTTCAAAAAAAGTCATACTTATGTAATTTTTATTTTTTCTTAGTTATCTTTCAAATGAATTTTATTTAGGAGTTTGTTTAACTTTACATAAGATCCCTCATCTTGATAAATTTCTAAAAGTCAAGAAATTCATGAAGAAAGCTCAGCTCGATGGTATAAGTTTAGATTTTAATAAAATTAATCTCTTTAAAAATAATCTTAATTTCATAATTCTATATAATAGGCATTATTCTATAAAATTAAATTATAAATAATTATTTAATTATTAATATTTTTCTAATCAATAACTTCGATTTGATTGTTTAAGTTTAAAAAATATACTATATTCAAATAAAAATTACCAATAATATGTAACAAATATCTTATATCCACTGATTAATAAGGGATAATTAATGTACTTTGATGTATATATTGCAATTTTTTTTCATACTTAATATACAGAAAACAAATTTAAGGAAGTCTCAGCCAATCCGTTTAAGTCTGATTATCAATCAATTAATTTTCATCATCAATCAATTTAATTTAATTACTCCGTTAGAATTTTTATTGGAAAGAGATGATATAACAATTGGGTTTTATATTATTTTTTAATGATGAAAGATGATGAGAATATTATAAAATTGTTAATTTTGGAGACTTAATTAAAAAAATTAAAAGTTTATTAATTTAAATAAAAAATTTAAAAAATTATCATACACTTAAAATATAATTAAATTTAAAAGCTTTATAATCAAAAATATATTTTATTAATTTATTTACTTTTTAAAATATATTATATATTTGTTATTGTACCACACCAAGCCAACTTAACAAAATAATGATAAAACGATCACCATACCAAAGCATTCGAATAACCGGTCTAGGCTGGCCTAACCGGCCAAAACCGGTAACCTAGACGTCTAGAGGAACAACCTGCCTAAGACGGCACATGAGCAACACAAACCGCCAAGGAAAGTAGTCGATTTAGGCCGACAACTTCAATATACTTAGTAAAATGGAAACCTCCGTGTTCAATAGGTCCTAAGGGTCTAGGTTAGGACCCAGGCCCACTTACAGCCCAAGCTAGAGCCCAAGCCAAGGCCCGGCCCATGGGATAACCAGACATAATTAATGCTCTATAAATACACGTGGACCCCAGTAATTAAAGGTACACATTCATTAATCACATATTTGACTTTTTTGAGAGTTTTGACTCACTTGAGAGTCCCTCCTGCAGGTAACCCCTCCTGAGTCCAAACCGACATGTACCAGGAAAGAGACCAACTGAAGAGATAGCGGACTACATGGGTAAGGTGACACTTGTGCCTAACTTATATTGTTTGTTCTCTACAGGAATATGAACAGTTATTGATCTTAATTTTTTTTAAAAGCTAATGCAAACACAAATACGTGAATTGTGTTTGTTTCTGATAAATTCTAAATTTAGTTATTATTAAGAGAATAAAATTATTAAAAAAATAAAAGGTACAAAGTTCGGGACCTGAATTTCTTACGTGGCAGTTTTTCTTTTTGTGTTCTTAATTTATTTGTTTTATTTTTAAACTGATATGTTATAAAAATGAGAATATATTTCTAATATCATGAAACAGCTTTATTGATATTTGAAGTTATAAATACAGTTGATCATTATAAAAAATATTCTTAAAATTAGAACATTTTACACCTAGTTATCTTAATTTATAGTATGCATTCTTAAAAATTATTTTTAAAATAGTTAATTGAAAATTTACATTTTAATCATGATTTGCATCTTTAAAATTATTTTAAAAATTAGTTTATTTATAAAAAAATATAGTTCTTTTGCAATGTTTGTTACTGTGGATCAACCTTAGGAAAGACAAATTTGAGTAGACGAACTTTGTTTCACACGATTTGTAAAGATATGTAAGAGTGGATATGCGTGGATGGATGAAAAATTAATTTTCAGTAAATATAGAAATGAACCGTAGACATTAAACAGTTGATCAAAATATCCTCTAATTTATTTTATATAAATAATAATAAAATAGCAATAATAAGAATAATAATTACTATAATAATAATAATAATACTAATACACATTATTATAATAATACTTTTGTAATTTTAGTTAAAAATTTTAACTTTATTTAACATAATTTTTACTATTTAATTTAAATTTATATCACATGTATCTTTAAGGACAATTTGGTAATCAACTATTTTTATCAATTAAAATATTTTTTTAATTTATCACACTCATCACACTATTTTAAACTCTCACTTCAAATTCTTTCATCCATCCTTTCAAATCTCTTAATCCAAACAACACTATTATATCCACTCATTCTCTCTCAAATTCACTCCCAAATTCAAACACAACCTAAGGTTGTGTTCACTTGGGGGAGAGTAATTAAGAGAGAGTGAGTGGATGAGTTTGAGTTGATTTAAGAGTGAATTTTGTGTTGTTTTCTTTAAAGAATTTAAAAGTAATGGTGAGTAAATTTAGAAGTATTAATTTGATTGATGTGATAGATTAAAAAATATATTTTAATAGAAGTAATAATGAAATTACCATTTTACTCTTAGTTTAATAAGTATTATAAATTGATCTTTGTGTGAGTAAATATATTTTCATAATTTTTTTAAACACTACAAATGAAAATAAATAAAAAAGATTTTTACGCAAAAAGAAAATAATAAAAAACTGTTAGAAACCAAGCAGCCACGGAAAGCAGGATCGGATCTGCACTATGTGGATCCAATCCTCAAAATCGCATATCCGATCCATGCCAACGGGATCGAATCTCAACACTCCATATTTGATCCATGTACACGTGAGAGAGGAGAGGATGAATTTGTAATAGCGCAATTCAATCCTAGCAATCAGTTCATAATGGGAGAGATTATTAATCCTTTGGATCCCTGTAATAATCATTATGCCATCTCCACAAAATCTCATAAACGAACATCATATTAACTTTAATTTCCATCTTCACAAATACACTCTCCTTAAAGGAATACAACATAAGTGTTTGTCCCCACATTTTAACCATCATTTAGTTTTTTTTAACCTATTTTCAAAATGTTAAATACTGACATATATTTGAAGTATTAATTTTTTAAAATATTTTCTTTTTCATTTTTAATTCTATCTTCTTATGATTTTTAGTTACCTAATAATTTAATAAAATTAAATTTCAAAAAAATATATTTCTTTTATTTTTTAAAATAATATATATTTATTAATAATACAAATTATTTACACCATAATAAAAAAAGTTATGATATAATTATATATATATATATATATATATATATATATATATATATATATATATATATATATATATATGCAAAATTTACGATGACTACATAGACAAATATTTTTGTCACATTTAGTACGTAGAAAACAAATTTCATATGAGCAACTTATTTTTCAAATGGTATAAAACTCGTCAATCAATGACAAATTTATAGATTTTCAATTAAAAAAAATCACAATTGCATATTTACATCAAATAAAGAACTCAAACAAGAAAATAAAGAAAAATATGTAATTAATAACGTCAACATAAATTCCAAATAACAAAAATGACATAAATTGGCAACAAGAGAAAGAATACATCAGGATCATCCATAATCCAATTAACCATGCCTTCATCCTTATTAGTAATTAAAGAATAAAAACACACATAAATGGACAATAAGAAAAGGAAAGTTTCACCGAGTATTTATCTAGACTGGATTAGCAACAAAGTATAATATTACTATTTTAAAATAAGAAATTTTAATCAATTTAGATATGCAAATGTCAGAGTATCAACGATCATTCTAAAGATAATAAAAATCACACTTATTTAATGCCTAGAAAGTATTTTCAAGAACAATATTATATGCATCCTTACCATACCAAATTGATGACAATTTAAAGAATACTTATTTATGATACTTAGACATAAAAAATAAAATAAATGTTAGTTTAGTTTAAATCATTAGCAAACTTCCAAACTAAACATAAAAGATAGATTTTATTCTCCGAAGATATTAATAACATGTTAAAAATATTAATAACATGTTAAAAGTATATTTAGAACATGGTAATTTTAGAATATTATTATTATATACAAAATTTCTATATGTTAAAAGTAGAGAAAAACTAGAAAACTACAAATTTCAAATTAAGTGAGTTGGTTCATTTAATCCAAAACTCTTGACAACTCGATGAATACAAATGAAAATATCTTTAACAATATTTAGAAAATAAATTTTACCTTCTATTTTTTACTATTTACATTACAGTAGGATCTCCATTGTTTTCCTTCAAATATTTAAGGAGTGTCTCTTATGTAATGTACAAAAAAAAAAAATACTGTATATACTAATGTTGATTCATAGAAAACGTGGACAAAATATGTTTCTAATAACCCTTAACATATATGAGTACTCGATTCTTCGTATTTACATTATTATTTGAGTTAAATATGTTTGTATCTCTTAATTTTTAGTAAAAATTAAAATTAGTTCATCTTTGAAATTTTGAATTAATTTAGTCCCTTATCTTTACAAATGCATGAATTTAGTTTTTTTAACCAAATTTTGTTATGTTTATTTAATGATTCAAACATGTTTGTCATCTAACATTAAAGTGAAAATGTGTCAAACAGGCTAAATAACTCAAATACTATTATAAAATACATGTAAAATGTCAAATCAATTTAACAAAATTTGGTTAAAAGAACTAAATTCACGTATTTATAAAATTGAGGGACTAATTTGGACTAAAATGTCAAGGAAGAACTAATTTCAATTTTCACTAAAAATTAATGGACTAAAAATATATTTAACTCTAATTATTTTCTATGTGTTAAAACACAATCATCAATGGTACATAACAAAAACAAAATGAATTGGGCAACCTAACAATTATAGAATTTTTGTAGTTAAAATACACCATAATTAAATGGGGAAAATATACAATTAGCATAACATAAAAAGTTTAAGTAATGTGTCTGAAGACACAAAACATTGATAACTATGAGATTTGACAACTTCCAAAAAATAATATCAAACACGAATTTTTATTCAAAGGAACAAAGTGAAGAAGAGCTTCAAAGCTTCAAAACTCTAGTTTTGACGATGCCCAAGAAAAGAATAATCACATGTAGTAGTGTCGTAATTAGAATCATTGCGTGATTGAGTCTAGAGATGTTGTGAGCCAAGCTAGATGTCTTAATACCATATTAATCACAACAAAATTGATTAGAAGTATCCTTGACGCAAAAGGAATACTAAACTCATATAAAATTGTCATATTAATCAATTAGAGGTACTAATGTAATTAATTATGTAAGACTGCTCAATAAACATTGAATTGAGTATTGAATTAATTGATTACATTAAAAAGGTGTAATCAATTAATTGCGACAGAAAAACAGTTTTAAGAGCCAAACGTCTATCTGAATTGAATGACCCCATTTTTCATAAGTCTAAAAGTATGAAATAATGATCAGAGAGTTCTTGGAGCATTCTTAACTAAGCACTAATCAAATTCAACTTCTTCATCAAGATTGATTGGTGGAAAGATGTTCTTGCTTGACTTAGGATGACCATGTAAATTAGGTGTATTCGTTCCTTAACTTTTGTTATTTTATTTTCAATTTTTTGTCACTATGTAGGTGATGTTCTTGATGCAATTGTGTGTAGCATTTCATTAGGAAGTAATTCTTAACAGGGTTATCAAGGTCTTGATATCTCAGGGTTTAGAATTATTGAGGAGCACTTCTAATTCTTGTAAAACTCTTTGATATAACGGGAATCTTGTAGTCTGGGTTGCTAGAAGAAGATTGGACGTAGATTCATGTAGAACCGAACCAGTATAAAATTTATTGCCTCTTGTCTCTTTCCTTATCCTCTTTGCTTACTTTCATGTCTTTAAAAGCTCATAAACTAAGCATCTCATTCACTCTTTATTAATTTATTAAAGAAGATCTTGAAAGACATTCTTGAAAGACATTCTTGAAAGAAAAAGGAATAAATTTTTGTCACAATCAATTCACTCCCTCTTCTTCCTGAATATTATTCTCATCTACTTTAACACTAATATCTAATAATTTTCATACATAGAAGTTTTAATAATCAAATTAATTTAAAAGAACAAAAATTGATCTATATAATCGATAAAAGGTATAATTATTGATTTGGTTCACTAATTTTTTGGTTTAATTCAATTTGTTTCCCTTATTATTGGTTAGTTCAATTTAGTACCCCCAATTATGTAAAAGGTTCAATTTGGTTATCTCCGTTAAGTTGAAGTTAACACCGTGTCCGTACAGGACATGTGTTAAGCCGTAGAATTTTTTTTTTTTTAATTTTTTATTTTTTTTCTAAAAATTTATAAAATTATGTGACACGTGACAATTTACCATCATGACACATGGTAATGTAATAGTTGTTTTTAATTTAGTTTTCTATTTAAATTTTTTGTTCAATTTAGTACCTCAATTCTTTAAAACGATCCAATTTTCGCCTTTACAATTTGAGACCAAATTAGTAAATAAGTTTAATTATAACTTATATATATGTTAAAATAATTGCTTTGAATTTCTACATCAAAACACTACACCTAAATATTCAAATTATTTTATTTTTTGACAAGTGTAAAAAATTACAAAGGTAAAAATGTAAAAAGTAAAATAAGTTGAGTATTTAGGTGGAGTGATTTGATGTATATATTAAAAACAATTATTGTAACATGTATATATAAGTTGTAATTAAGTTTATTTACTACTTTGATCTTAAATTGGAGAGGACAAAATTGGATCGTTTTAAAAAATAAGAGTACTAGATTGAACCAAAAATTTAAATAGATGACTAAATTGAAAACAACTATTACCACTGTCACGTGTCATGACTGTAAACTTGCATATGGCACGATGATAATGTGACACGTGGCAGATTATAATTTTTTATAGAAAAAATTAAAATTTTACGGCTTGACATGTGTCTTGCACGAACACAATGTTAACTCCAACTTAACAAAGATGACCAAATTGAACCTTTTTAAATAATTAAGATATTAAATTGAACCAATCAATAATAAAGAGACCAAATTGAACTAAATAAAAAATTAAGAAAACAAATAAGTAATTATATTAAAAAAACAAGAAAAGTTTTGGATTGATTTGATATTTACCGGACTTTGATATCAATTATTACTTGCAGTTTGGTAAAAAAATATTTAATTAACAGTTTGGATGCAACTTTTTTACGTAACAACACAAACATTACAATTCATTATAACTTAACCCACATACTCTCACAAATGATACTATCTGTAACAATATAAATACATATGTCGCCATCTTTATCATCGCATATTAAAAGATCCTCAGAAAAATTTCCATGGTAAAACATTAAAATCATTTACATTAAATGTATAATTAAATATTTAGGCATCAACATTTTATATTAACATATTTTCCAACCATAGTAGAAAAAAAAACCCTCTTTTTACCATGAAAGTTTCAGTGAGCACATTTATTTAGCAGCACAAAATTCACTATAAAATTTCTATTTTTCTATGATGGAATTTAGTTGAACGAAATTGAATCTTCTAATCCATTGTTCATGTATAGCTTCAAGTTTTCTATACAATATCAAGACATGTAAAAGTTGAACATGAAGAAGACTAAATCTTGCTGAGAAAAAAAAATGAAGACTAAATTTGTTACATTATAACTTAGACTAATATTGTACTTAAGGTTTCACAACATGATACTTATAATCTAATATTATTTTGGCTTAATTACTCGGAATATATCCAGTTTGGTCTCAAAATTTCAAAATGATACCCACTTTTAAGTTTGTTTCAATTTAGTACCCAAATTTGAAATTGTGCATCAATGTAGTACACCCCGTTAATTTTTTGCAAACGCCATTAACGGCATGCCACGTGTCAACCTCTGGTTTTTTTAAAATTTTTAATTTTTTTTAATTTTTTTAAGTCCCGCATTGCCATCCCTACTACCAAGTGTCATTGTCTTGATTTCAATTTAGTCTTCACTATTTGTTTCAATTTAGTACCCATATATGTTTATTTGTTTCAATTTAGTTCCCACCCTATTTGTTTGAATTTTGTTCAATTTTTTTTTTCAAAATAGAGAAATATTATCTCTCTTTTAAGACAAAAATTATTATTTATATAAATGTTATATTGATATTTGTTACTAAAAATGACTTATAAAATTAAGTATTGAAATTTATATTAAAGTTAATGGTAAAAATCATGAATAACATATTTATGTTTTGTTATATTGATATTTGTTATACTCATGAATAACAAAGTTTTGGTAAATTTGTTATTCATGACTTTTATCACTAAATTTTAATATAAATTTCAATACTTAATTTTATAAGTCATTTTTAATAATAAATATAAATATAACATTTATATAAATAATAAATTTGGTCTTAAGGGAGACTCAATATTTATCTATTTTGTAAAAAAATATTCGGAAAAAATTGAAACAAATAGAGTGGGGACTAAATTAAAACAAATACATATATGGGTACTACATTGAAACAAATAGACATATGTGGGGACTAAGTTGAAATCAAGACAATGACTCTTGGTAGGTACCTTGCCACGTGTCATTGACAATGCCACGTGTCAAACCAAGGATTTGACACGTGACAATTATTTTAAAAAAAATTAAAAAAACCAAAGGCTGACACGTGGCACACCGTTAACGGTGTTTGCGAAAAATTAACGGGGTGTACTACATTGATGCACAATTTTGAATTTGGGTACTAAATTGAAACAAATTTAAAAGTGGGTACCATTTTAAAATTTTGGAACCAAACTAGGTATATTCAGAGTAATTTAGCCTATTATTTTTCAACAAACTTTTTTCAAACAAACCAACAATTAGGGTGTGTTCACTTGGAGGGGTGGATATGGGGGAGAGTGTGAAGATGGATTTGTGTAGATTTAGATAGATGAATTTTTGTGTTTTTTTGAGTGGATTTAGAGAGTAAAGTGAATAGATTTGGAGATAAGTTTTATAAAAGTTCGTGAAAGATTTGATTGATGTGATAGATAAAATTAATTGTAAAAATAGATAGAATTAAGAAGTTACCAAAATACCCTTGATAAAAAAGAAAATGATTTTATAATTTCATGTTATAAAAATAATTATAATTAATTAATACAAATTAAAAAAAATTAAATTATATAAAATTTTAAAAAAAAAGTATATATATAATTATATATATTATTATTTATTATATATTAATATATTAATTATTATATTTTAAATAATATTTTAATTATTATATATTATTATATATTATTGATTATATATATATATATTATTATTTATTATATATAATAAATAATATATATATATATATATATATAATAATAATAATTAATAAAATAATAATAATGTATTGTAATTAATAATTAAATTAATAAATATATATTTATATAAAATTTAAAGAGGGTATAAATGTAAAATGATTTATTATCTTCTCAACTCTTTACAAAATGAAGAGATGAATTTTGAGAACATACTTGCAAATCAACTCTCCCTTCTCTTTTCAAATCATGCAATAAGAACATAAAAAATTTTAAAATCTATCTTCACAAATCCTCGTCTACAGTACAATGTAGGCAAACGAACAGGCGCTTAGGGATGACAGCAGGGGACGCATTTTGTTATCCTATTGTTCTGGTATACCCAATAAGTCTCACATCGCTTAGGAGTCGAGGTCAAACGAAGTTTATATACTCCTACCTCCCTTCACCCCCTGAGGTGCCTTTTAAAGACAAAACCGTGACGGAACTAAAATGCTTCAAAGCGGACAATACCTCAGGAATGCGGTGGTTGTTCCTAACAATTAATTAATTTTTATAAAATAATAAAAAATTACGACAAATGAAACATAATATTATCTAATATTCGATATCCAAAGGAGGGTATTATTGTTTCTTCAATGTCAAATATTTAGAAAGAAATTATAATAAATTAAAGTACCAAATAAGATTTCATGAAAACCAAAATATTTATTAAATTTTCAAAAGTCAATGAAATCTAGTTGATAAAATTTAAAAATATTTTAAAAAATATATAAAATGAAAACAAATATTCAAATTAAAAAAATATTTTAAATGTCTCTTTACTTTGATTTTTTAAATTTTAATAAAATCTTCTTTTTATACACAATGAAAAAAGATTAAACTAATAATAAATAAAATTTAACATAAATATTTCATCATTTGAACTTTAATATAGATTGGATGGTTATAAAAAATATTCATGACAATTACATTAAATTATTATATTATAATAAATAAAAACTATTTATATAATTATAGTGATAAAATTACACTTATGATAATGAGTTAGAAAATAAAAATAAAAATATAAAAATATCAACAATTCCACATGCTAAAAATAAAATAAAAATAAAAATATTAAAAAAAATAATCAAATGTGTATGTTAGAAACAATTTAATAGACCACTAAATGAGATTGAACAAAGAAAAATAAATGTGTAATTAAGGGTATGACAAGATAAAAAATACTTTAGATATCTAAGAAACAATTTCAAATATCAACTTAGTCGAATTGTTGAGAGATAACGAAAATCATTTTAGCAAACCAAAAGAGTTCTTCAAATGAAATAAAATTAGTAATAAGAGAATAAAGAAGGTAAGTTTTTTATAGTGTTAAATATGTTTTTAGTTCCTAAACTTTAACTCAAAATTGGAATTCGTTCCTGCCTGAAAAATTAATTCATTTTGGTCCCCAAAGTTTAAAAAAAATGAAAATAGTCATTTTAACCCAATTACGTTAATTTGTTTTTGACGTGTCAAACGTGTTTCATGCTAGCATTTGAGTTCTTTACATCGTTTGACACATCACTTCAGTATTAGTTGAAAAACGTGTTTGATATGTCAAAAAAATTTAACGTAATTGGGTTTAGAAAACTATACCCATTCACTTTTAAATTTTGGGGACCAAAATTTATCAAAGTTTCAGCCAAAAATGAATTCCAATTTTGCGTTAAAGTTCAGTGACTAAAAAGATTCTTAAACCTTCTTTATAATATCTAGTAAATGAAATATTTATGTTATTGAACATTTAAATTGAGAGTTAAACATTTTCATATGAAAAAAATACACAATAAATAAAAATATTTAAAAAGCGTATAAATATTCAAATGTGAAAGATAAACAATATTCAATTAACATATATCATTTGAACATAACTTGACAAAGATTGTGATAATAGAAAAAATATATTGGAGAAGTGAATGAATTTCATGACAAGCCAAACAATTAGAAGAAAAAAAAATAGAAAGTGTGTAGTGTATATATATATATATATATATATATATATATATATATATATATAAAAGGTTATTTAATAGACTATGATCATTGTAATAATTTAAATAAGGACAAGGGATGAGGGACATAGTATATATGTACATACTTATCTCTATCCTCATATCAATTGAAAAAGTCGGATGTTATTCATACCTATACCCGTATCTAATCAATGTGAAAATTCCATTTCAAAATGGAGACGAGTTTAAAATTAACTAAATTGACGAATTTATTTGTAATCTCAACAACAATAGTAATATAACACTCAAATAAAACACAAAATAAATTTAATTATAGTTAGATTGTGGTGTACAATATCAAACACAAAGTAAATCCAAACTTTCAAAATATTAAATTTATCTAAAAAAATATAAGTTTTGAGATTATGCATTAAACATAGTTGAATAACTAAGTACTTTATATGTAAATCTTAATTACTCCAACCAGTGAATATCAATTAAAAATAAATTTCAAAATCACTCAAGTTTATGTAAATTTATTTAATATACCGTATATATAATGTTTTAAAAAATTATATACTAAATTTTTATATATAATAAATATATAGTTTTACTATTTGTTAACTTTAAACTAAAACAATTTTACTATAACTTTGTTAAGAATTAAAATAAGTTTAACATATGCAATGGCGGAGGATCATTAGTGCAGGCAGGGGCTCGGCACTCCCTAACTTTTTCAATTTTTTTAATCTTTTTTATTTTTTTTTAAATTATATATATTTAAAATTTGTTAAACTATTCATGCTTTTAAATTTTTTAAATTATATGTATATTTTTAAATTAAATAATTGTATATTGAAAAGTTAATGAAAATAAAATTAGATATTTTTTATTTCTTTTATAAGTTATAGCATTTAATGTTAATAAATAATAATATATAAAATTAAATATAATAAAGAAGCAAAATTATTAATGTTATGAATTAATGATTGTTTATTGATTTGATACATTTACTCATATAATTGATAGTCATATGATTCATTACTCTTTATGTAAATATTTGTATTAACTAAGTTGATTTGTTTCCTTTATGGATTACATGTTGTATCTATAAATAAGACTCTTCACTCAATGATAATACACAAATGAGTTGCTACCTATTTTCTCATTATCTCTACCCTATTGTTTCTTCTTTTCTTTATTATCTATTATTCTCTATGTTATTTGTTTTATTTCATAACAATTAAGATACTTTTTATTTTTTTTATTTTCATTGTCTTTTTAGTTTTTCACATGTTGTATTTATCTCTTTCCCTGACCTGATTTCTTTTTGTTACCTTACCACAAAAGAAAAAAAGTAATCTTCTGTCTCACTTGGGAGTGAATTGATTATCATAATTTTTATTAGTAATTATGTCTCTCAATTATTGATTATATTATGATAAATTATTTTTTAGTCTTAAATTTGTTTTTTAAATAGGTATATTGATGAAAAACTAAAGAATAAATTCATTTTTTAGAATTGATAAAAGATGAGTGAAGACCAAAACATGACAATATGGTTGCTCATCGCATAACAATGAAATGAAATGTGAATTTGAATTGATATGTGCACATTAGGAAAATGGGAAAGGAATATTTTGCAGATAATATGATTATTTAAATTGAAAAAAAAAGCTCAAAAAATTTAGTTATGATTGAATTATTTGATAAGTTTAAGAATATGAAAAAACGATGGACAATCTGTTAGATAATGTAGTTTATTCAATTTCATTGAACGAGTGACAATAATGTTAAATATGTAAATTTTAAGTATGTAATTTTGGCTCTCCCAAAAATTTTGGTCAAGATCCGCCACTGAACATATGTATATCAATATTCTCTTAAATGAACTAACAAAACATTTTGTTTAATGATCTAGTAGCATACATAGGTTCTCTTAATAGGACATCAAACACACCTTTTTAGCATTTTAAATCTATTCTCTGAAATTTATTTATTTGTATAGCGATTTTATAACAATTTGTAGCACTAACTACTTTATCGTCACCGGAACAAACATAGATATTGCTGCACTTATATGTTTGCAATTTTTTTAATAATAATAAGAAATATTTTAATATTAACATGGAAACTACAAATGTAATAAAAAGAAAAAATGAAATTTATAACAGTTTTCTATAAAGATAAATAATATATTATAAAGAATAAAGTTGAAATTATGAGATGTGTATGTGTAGTGATAAAGAAATCTCTTTGTATACATGTGTAAGATTAAGAGTTTGTTTGCAACTGATGCCTTCGTCTTTAAAAAATTTGGAAGTGTAGAAATAAACTGTAGGGGTGCAAGAAGGAAGTGTGTAGTTAGTGATCGACAAAGGCCTAATCCAAATACATGGACAAACAAACAAGAAAAACAAATTTGGGCCATGTTTATCTACCCATTCATGAAGGTATACAATTACACGTCAATGGCTCTACTGGATAAAATTTTATGGAAATTTAGTTATTTGGTATTAGGAAGAATCCTTTAAAAATCATATATTTCCTAACTTTTTAAATGCACCAAATGACTGAAAATGAGATCGATATACACTGATTAATAATAAGGTCATGTTTACGATAAGGTGAATGAATAATACCTTACCCTAAGTCTATAAAAATTTAATTTGTATGTATTTTTCAAAATCATTTAAAACTAAACAACTGAATAGTATTTCATTATATTATATTTTATATATATATATATATATATATATATATATATATATATATATATATATATATATATATATTATCACATTTAGATAAACACATCCATAGATCTTATTTATCAATTTGATATATTATCAATTTGATTACACAATTTAGATAAACACATCCATAGATCTTATTTAGAAAAAAGTTTAAGAAAATTAGTTGCATTTATTTTTATTTTTAAAATAACTTTGAAATTATTATGAAAATTAAATTTCATGTAGAAGTCACAATTACCTATTTTATATCACATAAAAAACTCAAACAAGAAAGTAAAAGAATACTACTATAATATAACATTCAAATTAAACAAAATTGCACATAATAAAAGTATACAAATAAAAAGAAGAGTCAGCATTTAAAGTTTGATTGCCAAATTTAGATTGCAAGATGTTACATGAAATTATTTTTGGAATTGAATGATCACGTTTTTGTTGTTGAAATTGTTGACATGTTTCTGGATGAACGATTCGCAAAATTTGTAGAAGGAGGTACCGTTTCAATTTCTGGTTTCATCATTATCACTTTCTAATTCTAATTTTGTAAAAGAGTTCGATCATAGATAAAATAAATGTATAAAATATAGATATATTATTTTATTAGTTGATTTTATATGATTGAATCATATATCAAGTTTACTTCTTAATTAAGATGGTATCATAATTATTTAAAAATTTATTTTAACTAAATTTATTATTTATTAGATGGTTTAATTAGTCGAATGATATACATTGTAATTTGGATGTGTCAGTTTGGTATCCATTTTGTAAAAGGTGTCAAATTGAGTCCAAACTTTTGAAAATATGACTTAATTAGGTCCCTTTCGAAAAGAAATTATTAAGACCGTTAACTTTATTAATAACTTTTACTTCTAAATTTAATATAAATATCAATACTTAATTTTGTAAGTCATTATAAATATCAATATCATTAACGACGTTAATATTTTTTGTCTGAAGTGAACCTAATTGAGACACATTTTCAAAAGTTGGAATTCGATTGACACATTTTTAGAAGCAGGTACCAAACTAACACATCTAAACGAACAAAAATGGGTATCATCCTACTAATTAAACCTTATTATATCTATTTTATCTTCTATTATCGGTATAGCTGTCAAAATGGGTTGGAAACCGCAAGCCAACCCGATCCACCACAGGTTTGGACCGGATTGGGTTATTTTATTTTTTACAAATTTGAATATAGGTTAATTTTTTATCCGGCCCATCTAGAACCCGGCTCACCCGAGTTGAACTGGTGGTGAGTCAGGTTGGCTCACCAACATGTAGATAAAGAGTCAAACAAGTGTTTTTAATTATGTTGGACTTTGAATTGAATTTGGGTTGGGTTATGTTTTTTTTTTAGCCAACACATTGGTAATTTGTATTTTTGTGATTTTGGTTTGTATTTGGAGTTTAAGATTTTTTTGAATTACATTGAAGTTTATTTAGATTTTAATCAAAATTATAATTTTGGTTGTTTGAGACTGAATAAAAAAATTTATATTTTTTTAATTAAGTGAGCCAGTGAACCAACCCATTTAACCCACCTATCCGTGATGGGTCAGGTCGTATTCGAATTTTTTTGACTCACTAATAAGTTAATCAGATTTGGTTGACTAACTAAATATTTAATCCATGGTAGGTCAGATACCCGATTTATCAGCTTTAATTATCGGACTATTAAAAGAATTTACTTTTTTTATTTATATTTATAGTGGAGTTAAGTTGCATTATTCTTCTCATCACATTTCAAATTTCCAAACCCATGAAATATCAACATTGTAAAGAAAGTGTCCAAACCCATTTGACTAGGTCGGGCCGAAGCACAAATAAATTTGTGTATTTTAGTGTTTTTTTCAAAATCGAACTCGTGACTTTTTTTCTCACATTTCTTTCTTTCCTCTCATGTAACCACTAATTTGAATAATTCCCTTTATCTCCGGTTAGTATAATCTAAAATAGAGAACGATGAATTAAGGATAAAGTAACATTTGTAAGTATAATTCGAAAACCAAAAATTACTAATTTAACAACGAGTGATGGTAAGAAGTTATATTTTTTATGTAGTTTGCACACTGCATTTCTATAAAATATTTACACCTTTCGTCTTCTGTAACAAAACTTATGCTTTTTCGTTTTTCACGTTTCACAGAATCTGATAGCCATTATAAAAATAAAAACGTAATAGCACATATAGAAGGCTTCATAAAAAACAACTTATTTTAATCATGTTTACTCCGCAAAAATTAATATGTTTAATCATCAATTGGGAAGGAAATGCCCCCACATACATTAAAAATGTCAAATTTAAGGTTGGAACTTTTCTTCGAATATATATCTTTTTTTCGACTCACTAAATAATCATAAATGTATAAATTTTCAGCAAAAGTGAAACAATTACATCTTTTCGCACCACTCAGAAAACACTACATAAGAAACATAAAATCTCACAATAACATTCTCTTAAAATTCAAACTAAACAGTACTGATTTGAACAATATACTACATATAAAGATTGAGCGACAAATCAAGATTGCAAGATGTCTCCTCGGAAGTTTCTTTGGGAACGAAATGATCAATAAAATTTGTTGTTGCAACCATTGTCGTCTTTCGTAGTTGGTTTGATGAAGTGCTAGCATCATTCGGAAAAAGAGAGAGTGTTTGAAGAGTGGTTTTGTCATCATGGTCACTCTCTATAATTGGATAATCACTTTTCATAACTGTGAATCCATCAAATATTGACTTTCCATGATCTCTTTTAAACAATGAATGTTCATATCTTGGAGTCCAAGAAAGTTTCTGAATCATGGAGTCTTTTCTGACCCCAAGTGTCCCATTATAAGATTTTCCATAGAAGGGATGAAGAGAGTTATATAAACTTGAATAATAAGAGTAATAAGAAAAGTGTTCTAACCCACTAACATCAAAACCTTCAACACGTTTTGCCATAGCCCGTTCTTGTTTGTGTGCGTTTTGGTGTCCTCCCAAAGCTTGTGAGGTAGAGAACTCTTTCTCACAATAGTTGCAAAAGAAAGTCTTTCTTTCTTTCACATTTCCATTCTTCTTATCTTCATCTTTTGAGTCAGAAATAGATGAATTGATTGTCTTATTGTTCAATGGTTCTTGAGTAGCATCACCATTCTTTGACATCTTCATAAAATCTATCAATACTCTTGTATCAGAAATTGAACATTCATCTTTTTGAGACTTCAAAAAAAATTTTCGACAATACTTCATTGCAACAATGGATTGTATGATGAAATTTTGAAGTTGAGAATGAATGACGTGAAAAGTATAGTGTGACTATGATATTTATTTTGAATGAGTATTATTATATCTAAATTAATAAATAAGAAAAGAATATCACATTATCTTTTTCTTTAATTAATAAAAATCAAAATAATATTATCAACTACTTTAATCACCAAAATTTCCGTATTTAACCATCACTTATGTTAAAAGTTACTGTTTTTATGTCTCTTATACATTGTATCAATCTTGCTATAAGATTAATTGTGATAAATCAGTATCTTTAAAATATATTGTATTACGATATAGTTAATTGATTTAATCATCGAAAGAAATATTTGCAATAAAATATTGGCTTAGTTCTCTTCGCTTTTACAAAAGTACCCTCACCTTCTCTTTCAAATTTAGACCCAAGTTACTGCTCACAACATAGAACTGTGTATATTATATTTAAATCTTAAATTAAGCTCTTTTCTTTCAAAGGGCTGGGTGCTTCCTTTAATGAAGATAAAAAAGGAATTAAGGAAAATTCACATTTATGTTTACAAATTAGTAGTTGTCCATAATTTTTAAAATAAAGACATTTTCAGTTCATGGATAATATTTATAATTATACTTAACTTTAAGACTTTGAAATATACTTACATAACATAAGATTTAAAATTAAAATGTTTGAACATAAAAATAAAAATTTATCTTTATCTTAAAAATAATCATGTTTTAAAAAGTTTAGAATTTTTTTTATTAAAGTAAGTTAATAAGTTTAGAATTTTTTTATCTGAGTTAATTATTTGATGTTTTTGAACATGTTTCTTTTTTGAATTATTAAATAAATAAAATGTAGGTATATTTTGAATTTTGGTCCCGTACAAAAGTATTGTCCACATGAAATTGATTTTAAAATTTTTAAATCAAAACACTTGTAGATAAAACATATATATATATATATATATATATATATATATATATATAAAAATGATATATATATATATATATATATATATATATATATATATATTAAAATGACATGTATATGTATGGGTCATTATTTAAGTAAGATGTATGCATATTATGTAATATGGTCCTGTACAAAATAAATACAACATGAAATTGATGTTAAAATTTTTAAATAAAAACACAATGTATATTATATTAAAATGCATATGGACGGGTCGTTATTAGAGTAAAATGTAGGCATATTGTGTAATAGGGTCTCGTACAAAATAAATACAACATGAAATGGATGTTAAAATTTTTAAATAGAAACACATATATATTACATTAAAATGAAATGGATATGCACCGTCGTTGTTAAAGTAAAATGTAGGTGTATTATGTAATTTGGTCCCGTATAAAATAAATATAACATGAAATTGTTGTTAAAATTTTTAAATAGAAACACATATATATTACATTAAAATGAAATAGATATGCACCGGTCGTTGTTAAAGTAAAATGTAGGTGTATTATGTAATTTGGTCCCATATAAAATAAATATAACATGAAATTGATGTTAAAATTTTTAAATAGAAACACGTGTATGTTATATTAAGATGAAATGAAAGACACGTATGTTATATTGTTATAATTCAAATTTTATAACAATAGTTCACAATACTGTAAAGCTCTAACATTCAATTCCATTCCAATATGAGAATTTGGTTTCCTAGTTTATTAGTGCAAAATTGACACTACAATCACTAATTATTCATGCGTATGTACATTTTTGTGTTAAATTAAAAATTTGACGTATAATTTATTAGTGATATGTATTAAAAAATCATTTATTTTTGTGTTAAAAAAATTTGACAGAATAATTATGAACTTGTACATTTGTTTTGGTTCAAGTAAATAATTTTCTTTTATTTTTGAATTAAAAAATTAATATTATTTTTTTTTCTAATTTTGGAAATTAGAATATACATTAACAATTAACAATAATAAAATAAATAAAAAGAAAATTAAACATAGATCAAACGAATAAACCTCCTAAGATTCAAGTGAAAAGTTGATGCTAACATGTATCTATTCATATTTAAATGAAACAATGAAATTTGGTCCACCTCACTTTTACATAGATGTAATAGGTTGTTTTAAGTCACTAAAAAAATATTATTTTGAATTTTAAAGCATAAAAAATATATTTTAAAATTGAAGTACAAAAATAAAATTATTTTACAATAATAAAATGATATTATTTTACGATAATAACATTTCATTTTGTACCAAAATTGTGTTCGTATTACCTTACCAAAGAATTTGAAAATTACAATTGTTACATCCTCATTTAGTTAGTAGTCACAACTCACAAGATAACCAACACCAAAGAAACCAATATTTCTTGCACTTGTATTTCAGAGCTGAAGTTCATGTCTCGGTAACGTTGATCTTCTTCGAAAGACAAATAATTCTCAATGGTGATCAGTAGCAATAAAATCTGATTAAACTGTGTTGACCGCTAGTCACCGCCGACTCACAGCTCGTGTCTTTGGTTGGAAGCGCAGTCTGCAGAGAGAACAACATTCCAATTCAATTCTAATGCACGTAAAATAAGTAAAGGGCAGAAAGAGAACAATTTACCCTGAGACTAAGTTGTTAAAATACTACAAAGATAAATGAATAAACTTTTTTTAAAAAGAACGCAGTTGAGAAAGGTGATACATTCTGGGTGCGTTGGCGAAAGTAGCCATTTTCGTAAACCAACTAAGACACCTGCTTCTGCAACCTATCATTCTCCTCCATGAGAAGCTTGTTCATGGCTGTGAGCTTCCTATTTACAGCTTGCAACCTAAATCTTTTAATGTTGGACCAGTGGGTATTCAATATATAGGATACCTGAAAGATGAATAGAAAATGCAGCAATAGCTATTAAATCAAAAAATCAAGTTGTTCTCACCATGCTACAGACATCCAACTAACTGGCAATAAATCACAACTTCTCAGTGACTTGAGGCTAGGATAGTGCCGTGCAAGATCAAGTATCTGTCCAAATAAAAAAACA
>Ga0214542_1005703_pt1 | contig 23427 bp, 18 predicted proteins | sample CNSS1metaG_FD_160096 | JGI IMG/M metagenome (GOLD analysis project Ga0214542, IMG submission 160096) | Root nodule microbial communities from cowpea collected in UCLA plant growth center, Los Angeles, California, USA - CNSS1 | ecosystem: Host-associated > Plants > Roots > Nodule | place: USA...
CAGGGTCCTTTTTTTTTTTTTTTTTTTTCTGTTTTTGTGACAGAGATAAACCTGGACAGTGACATGGTTGAAAATCAGTTATATACTGATCAACAAAATTTTGTATTTTTTTTATCTAATTAAATTTAGATGTTGGGTATGGTTATATGCAAATGTAATAAAAGCTTATTATTTTGTGTTAAAGAAATAAGTTAAGAATTTGGTACCTTTTCTGTTGTAAATCTTACATCGATGATAGATAAAACAATTTCATAGTATATAAGTGAGGTGTAAACTTCATCTTACAAGTCGGTTTTGTGAAGTTGAGTGACTTAAAGCTCACTTCTAATATGATATTAAAATCATCATTGTATAGTATATAAGTGAGCTGCAAACCTCATCTTACAAATTCACTTCTAACATTTTCTTCTTGTATATATACTTTGTTTCGTTTCTTCGTCTGATAAAAGAATCCTTAATGTTAGGCTCATCATTATTTGTCTTATAGCCTATGAAAATTTCATTGGCTTTTGGCTTCCATTTGAGAAAAGTTTTGCATAACAAACACTTTGAACTGGTCCTCCTGAGTATATTGAAATGTTATTATTAGCCAAAAAGGTTTAATTAGTATAGAAAGTGACTTTATGTGATGAAATGTTAAGTGGGAGGAATGTACTATAGTATCTTATCTATGAAAATGTTTGAAGGCTAATTGAAGGCAGAGACAGAAACATGAAAATTTTTGTAGTGGTTTATTTTAAGCCTTTCCTTGGTTTATCTTTAAGGCATCAATGTCCAACTTGAATATGGATATGTTTGGTCTACTTCTGGGGCACTTGAAAACCAGAGGCAGCAATGATATGGGCCCTAATCACACAAAAGTATGGTACTGCTACTTCTTGTGCCACCACCACCATTGTTATCAACATTTTAACTTTTGTCATCACACTCCAACATATTAGGAAGGACCACTCGCCAAACCAGAAACGTTTTCTCAAAGAGAAAATTATATGTCTAGTACTTGTATCTAACTTTTTCTAATCACCACAAACTTCCTTTTCTTATCATTAATTCAACAACACTGCTTTGCTTTTGTAGCCATCATTTAGATATCTTTGGGTTGAGGCAATCTCCTAACACTTTATGGTATCACCCAAGTTTGTGTTTAGAAAATCGTTCAAAATCTCACGGCCTGAGTTGCACGGCACATGCATTAGACACGCAAAGTGTGGAAGATTAGTGAATGGCAAAGCAGAGATGCAGAAGCATTGATAGATTACTTAATATGATATGAATGAATGAAAGAAAGTGGTTAGTTCTTCCACAAAAGTATATGTACGGAGTCGGTGACATCATATCTCTTCTTCTCTGTTTGGAAACTTTCTCAATTATCAAACGGTTTCATGAAGTGACAACCAATCTTTATCTCTTCCTCCAAACTACCAAGACCGAATACATTCCAATGTTCAACAATGCAAAATACAACACGCATCACTCTATCTTTTCTTTTTCTTTTTTTGGGTGAATGTTGATGATCCTTCATGAAAAGTCATTTTTTCTTTTAAGACTTTCAATTATGCTCAAGAGATTAACCTCTGTAAATTCTCAACTAGTTTTTTTTCAAAATGCATGAATTTAAAGATCAAATTTTTTTATTGCATACTTAAGAGACTTAATGGTCCACTAATGACATTATACTGCATTGTATTGGTACATCGATCATCATATGCAACATAGATATTAAATATGGCAAATTAGGAAAATATAGGACAAAACCAACATGAGTGTTACATGGAAAATTAGTATTGTGAAATTAATACAAAAGACGAATATTAAATTAAAAGAAGGATAGGGAATGTCATTATTAAAATATTAGTTTAGTTTGGAAAAACTAAACCTATCATTCTTTTCGATGAAAAAGTTTGGTTTGAGTTGAGTTTGGTTCGATGAAAAATTAAATTAGTTTTGTTTTAACTATGCGAATGGTTAAAGTAATTATTTAAATGTTCGTTTTCGTTTTTTAATTTAATTTTTTTTCATACAAACTCTAATGCACTTATATTTTGAATCACGTATCTATTTTTATACTTGAGTATATTTTACTAATATTTAATATCTATTTATGAATAATTTAGTGTATAAAATAGTAGTACTTTTATGAAGATAATAATTTATAATTTTTTTATATTGATAACTTAATATATTTGGTTTTAATTTAGAATTATACAATAGCAATCATATATTTATAACATTTTTTAAAATTATTATATATTTTTCAATATACATATATTACGTATCGTATTTATTCTCAATAAATATATTGATGTATCAAATACGTATATGTACAAAATAACATATGAACATTATTTATTTTCTAATAAACACGTGTAAAATCTACTAAAGAATTTCTCTCTCTAATAATCACATTTTTGTGAATATTAAAAAGTAAAAATATATTTAACTATTTTAATTATTAATAAATTTTAAATAAATCTCACAAAATTAAAAAATTATATTATTTGTTATTATATTCAAAATTAAATATGTCAACGATCAATGATTTATTTAAAATATTTTATTAAATTAAAAAATATATGTTACTTTTTTTAATTTGAAAAAGGTTAATGATAATTACAAAAATTTAGGGTTAAATATATTTTTAGTTTCTATCTTAAACTTTGATACAATTTGGTAATCAAATTTTAAAAATAAATGAATATAATCCTTTTAACTCTATTATATTAAAGTATTTCTTATGCATCAAATGCATTTCATGCTAGTATTTAAGTTATTTATATTATTTTAACACGTTTTCTTCTCAATGTCTATTGAAATGTGTTTGACGCGTCAACAAAATTTGACCTAATTAGATTAAAAGGGTTATATTTATTTATTTTCAAAGTTTGAGATTAAAATGTATTAAATAATCAAGCAAAAATAAATTTTAAAATTATGTTAAAATTTAAAGACTAAAAGTATAATTAACCTAAAATTTTAAAAGGAAGATTATTTTCAAACTACAATAGCCTCCCTCGATTTGAATAAATAACAAAAGAATGTTAAAAGAAGAGCCATAGATATATAATATGTTGCTGAAACTCTATAAACACATTAGAAATTTAACAATATGTTATGTAACCACTTTTTTATCGATAAATATTAATCGTTAATATTTTATCAGTGGAAGAGTAAAATCTACCCTTTCTCTCACCTTTCTAAATTTATTTAACCCACCTTATAACATTTTTCTAGAAGAAGGAAAATGAAGTTTGGCAGAGGGGATTTTTTTTCCTGTAAATGCGTATAGAAGTAGAGTATTGATTATCCGTGAGTGACTGCTAGAAAGGATAATGAGTCCACCCATCAATTAATTAATGGACAGATGGTACAAGCTCTATCAAACCACACTGCAATTAACTTCAAACAAAGTGTGCAGAGAAAGAGACAGAGCCACATGGATCATGTTATAGCTACCCAGCTACAAGCATTTAGAATTTTGCTCAAAATCAAGATCCCAAGATTTTATTTCAAAGATTTGGAAAACCTCACAACTCATACACTAATTAATCTGTTGGCTACTTCCTTTCCTTTCCTTTCTCTCTTGGCACCTTCTCAATCAACACCAACTCAAAGTACATCTGCTATCACCACCACATTCGCCAAAACACAATATGATGTAGACATCAACAAACACTAACTAGGGAGTATCTATCCTCAGAACCAAGCTACCTTGCATTTCTAAAATGACTGAGAAAAAAAATGGAAAATGATTGTTTGACAAAGTAAATTTGACAATTTTTTTGACAAACTGACGTGGCTTTAATTAATTGAATTTTTTAACTCAAAAAATATTGCATGCACGTGTGAGAGAGAAATGTGAAGGACAACATTTGAATTGGTTTGGTTGCACTGCACTATGGTTCTCCTTCACGAAATCAACAGAAGCTCCCGCGCATGATTCAAGACTCTAGTGCTTTACCAAAATCTCATTCTCGGTGCAGATTGGAATTCTTCAATCCCACCTACGCAAAAGTCTTTCTTCCCCACGGTGGTTCACGAAATTGCAGTAGAACATTCCTCACGGTGGTTGATGGAAAACCCTTCATCGATGGAGAACACGAAATCCATTTCCCGCAGCTGATTCAACTCACGAAAGTTGTTCATCGCACGATAGTCTTTCTTCCCGGCATTGCTTCACCAATTTGTAGGTTGGGTTTTTCGATTGGAAATCAATTTGGAATTTAGGGTTTCGATTGAAAATCATAGCTTTTTCGATTTGAAAGCATTTTGAGGGTTAGGGTTTTGATTGTAAACTATTCCAGCATGGGCTGTTTTAAAAATGAAAACCCTTATGGGAATTTCCGTTTGAGCGTTTGGGAAAAGTATCGTAATTGTCAAAAATTGATTGAGTGAAGTTTATTTTTAGTTACGTTTTTTCCATGTATGAATGTTTTCACGTAGTACCATGTTTGCTTAATGTATTAATGTTTAGCATTTCAACTTCTAATTAAGTGGCAAACACTAACTAGTTATATGGCAAACTCAATTAGTTATATTGAACACCATGTTTGCCACAGTCATGTCGAAATTGTATTGGAACTCCTTTGGTGCAGGGCAAAATGCACACTTTCCCTATCCAAACATGACATGATATTGGGTCTACTAAGGTTTCGATGGCAGACAATTACAAATTAAGTGGCAGACGCAGTAGTAATTTTTTGACAAAAACTTTCCTACTTCGCTCGTGAATTCGTTTTGAAATGAATTTCACCATCGCAACAACTGCACATTTATTTTTGTTATTTCAGTGCGTAATTGGGTCTATGCATGGTGTGGGCTGGAAATAAATCACTGGATTTTGTTTTGTCTTATCACTTTGTGTCATGCTCATAATCTTCAAAAATAAGTTGCTCAAAAAAAGGATGTTTTAATGGCAATCACCAACAACGTATATGGCAAACACAGTAACGACTTTTGCAGATGTTTCCATGGACCAGTGACAACTTTATTTGCATTTCCATTTCACCAACCTTTATTATTAAAACATCACTATAAAGTTTTTTGTGTCACCAAGATATGACAAGCACATAAGATTCCAAAATAAATTGCTCAAACTAAAGTTGCAAGTATAAATGGCAATGACTAACTATCTATATAGCAAACGCAGTAAAGGCTTTTGCACAACAAGTTTTCACGGAGAGGTGGCAACTTCATTTGCATTTCCTTTTCACCAATCTTTATTATTGGAAAATCACTACAACTTTTTTTTTGTGACCAAGATATGGCAAGCACATAAGGTTCTAAAATAATTTGTTGAAACCAAGGCTGCAGGTTTAAATGGCAATCACCAACAACGTATATGGCAAATTTAGTAACGGCTTTTGCACAACATGTTTTCATGGACCGGTAGCAACTTTATTTGCATTTCCATTTCACCAACCTTTATTATTAAAAAATTATTATAACTTTTTTTTATGTCACCAAGATATGACAAGCACATAAGATTCCAAAATAAATTGCTCAAACTAAAGTTGCAGGTATAAATGGCAATGACTAACTATCTATATAGCAAACGCAGTAAAGGCTTTTGCACAACAAGTTTTCATGGAAAGGTGGCAACTTCATTTGCATTTCCTTTTCACCAATCTTTATTATTAGAAAATCACTACAGCCTTTTTTTTGTGACCAAGATATGGCAAGCACATAAGGTTCCAAAATAATTTGTTGAAACTAAGGTTGCAGGTTGAAATCAATCACCAACAATGTATATGGCAAACACAGTAACTGCTTTTGCACAACATGTTTCCATGGACCGGTGGCAACTTCATTTGCATTTCCTTTTCACCAATCTTTCTTATTAAAAAATCACTACAACTTTTTTTATGTCACTAAGATATGGCAAACACATAAGATTCAAAAATAAATTGCTCAAACTAAGGCTGCAAGTATAAATGGCAATCACTAACTATCTATATGCTAAACACAGTAAAGGCTTTTGCACAACAAGTTTTCATAGAGAGGTGGCAATTTCATTTGCATTTCCTTTTCACCAATCTTTATTATTAGAAAATCACTACAACTTTTTTTTGTGACCAAGATATGGCAAGCACATAAAGTTCCAAAATAAATTTCTCAAACTAAGGCTGCAGGTTTAAATGGCAATCACTAACTATCTAAATGGCAAACACAATAAAGGGTTTTGCACAACAAGTTATCACGGAGAGGTGACAACTTCATTTGCATTTCCTTTTCACCAATCTTTCTTATTAACAAATCACTACAACTTATTTGGTGTCACCAAGATATGGCAAGCATATAAAGTTCCAAAATAAATTGCTCAAACTAAGGCTGCAGATTTAAATGGTAATCACTAACTATCTATATGGCAAACGCAGTAATGACTTTTGCACAACATGTTTCCATGGACCGGTGGCAACTTTATTTGCATTTTCATTTCACCAACCTTTATTATTAAAAAATCACTATAACTTTTTTTGTGTCACCAAGATATGGCAAGCATATAAAGTTCCAAAATAATTTGCTTAGACTAAGGTTGCAGCTTTAAATGGCAATCACCAACTACTTAAATGGCAAACGCAAACAGAGCTTTTGCCAAACTAGTTTCCATGTAGAGGTGCCCATTTAAATTGGAACTAAATTTAACCAGGGCTACATGTCGAACTTTCTTATCCAAAAATTAGTGCATAATTTGCGTCCCTAGGTATGTCCTTTACACATTTTGCGAAAATAATTTGAAATATTTGATGGAGATTTCAATGGTAAACATTGACAACTTAAATGGCAAATGCAGTAGGTGTTTTTGGACAAATACAGATGTACATATTTGTGACACATCAAACCTGATAAATGACATTAATTTGGTAAACACACAGTAACTGTCTTATACATAGTAAGTACTTCAACATAATATTGTAATAAAAAGTCTAATTGATGTCTCATAACAAGGTTTTGCGATGTCATAATAACATAAATACATCAACCATTTTCTCTCTAGAAATTTGAAAAAAAAAAGTACATACATCTATTTACGAAACTTTCGTCTCTGATATGTGGCAAATGGAGTTCGAATTCTTGCACTCTTCAAACGTAATCGTGGTTGATGCATCATTCGATCATACATATTGCTTTCTTCATAATCAAACTCTGCTGCTTTTTCAACTTCCTCATCATGATCCATATCTTGACCAAAAACAGAAAAACTGGGTTCACCACTGCAACAACCAATGTCATTTGCAACATCATCGCCAATTATGTCATCAACATACTCATGACTTTCAAGCACCTACCTCATGATACTCCAAAGGTCTCTTCCTAATACTCCAAAGCACAATTCTTTCACAAATTAAAGATGAATCACGTTCTAATTAAAGGTTCCAAAACCCTACAGTTAAAACACATGTTGTAATGCATAAATAATTCTTATAAACGGAACATAAATTAAATTTTGCACTTCCAGAAATACTAAAAATGTACCTACCTAGATAAAACAGTTTTTATATACCAACAAAATATGACGCATATAAGTGCTGCACATTTCTAAAATTTGTAAATCAACATTAAAAAGAGAACCAAGTTTAACCAAATAATTAGCACATTAGAATGTGCTTGGAAATAGAGTTCCAATCTAAATTCTTAAATGGTGTTAACTAGGTGCATGTTATTCACCATTGACACTAGTAGCGAAGTGATAGGAAATGAAATGCATTGGAAGTTTTCAAAAGTTCCAATATTCTTACAGAATTATAACTACAAAATTTAATCTCATTTTTGTCATAAAACATATGTAGCATATATGATTCGGGTTAAACTTTGATTCATAGGTTCAATCAATAAAATAATATGAAATGAATTACTAACATAAAAATTAACATGAGTTGAGAATAAAAAGAAACATCGTGACAATGTAAATATATAATAACAATTGTAACCAAATGAAAATGAAAAGATGAAGAATATGAGAAATGGAGAATATATCACTTAAACAAGGACCAAAGTATTAAACACCAAACTGTAACTATTTATGTGGCAAATGCAGTGCAACTTTTAGCATGCAAATAATATAAAGCTTCCAACTAATACAATTCATTCAACAAGTGTGTAAGACTAAGCCATCCAATCATACTTTCGTCAAACACCACAACACAACAAACCATTTCAAAACAAATGCAGGATTCACAAATTAAATCGTAAAGAACACAACTCAAAATAAACTTCACTCAATCAATTTTTGACAATTACGACATTTTTCCCAAACGCTTAACGGAAATTCCCATAAGGGTTTTCATTTATAAAACAACCCATTCTGCAATGGTTTACAATCAAAACCCTAACCCCCAAAATGCTTTCAAATCGAAAAAGCCATGGTTTCCAATCGAAACCCTAAACCCCAAATTGATTTTCAATAGAAAAACCTAACCTGCAAATTGGTGAAGCAACATCGGGAAGAAAGACTATCGTGCGATGAATGACTTTTGTGAGTTGAATCAGCTGCGAGAAATGGATTTTGTATTTTCCATCGATGAAGGGTTTTTCGTCAACCACCATGAGGAACGTTCTACTGCAATTTCATGAACCACTGTGGGGAAGAAAGGCTTTCACGTATGTGGGATTGAAGAATTCCAATCTGCACCGAGAATGAGATTTTGGTAAAGCACCAGAGTCTTGAATCATGCGCGGGAGCTTCTGTTGATTTCGTGAAGGAGAATCACCGTGCAGTGCAACCAAACCAATTCAAATGTTGTCCTTCACATTTCTCTCTCACACGTGCATGCAATATTTTTTGAGTAAAAAATTCAATTAATTAAAACCACGTCAGTTTGTAAAAAAGTTTGTCAAATTTACTTTGTCAAACAATCATTTTCCAAAAAAAATATATATCAAGGGAAGTGAAGGCTATAATATCATAAGTTTGTTACATGACATGTTCTAATGTTGATTCTAGTATCTGATTAGTGTATTATTTGCGGGTCAGGTCATATTTTATTACCGTTGTATTTTGGTAATTCTTTCTCGAAAGATTTATTAATGTATTAGAGTTTATGATTATTTTTTGTGATAGTTCCAACAAATCTTTGTATCGAAAATTTTATCGATGAAAAGTTCAACAAATATGAACTATCATGATGAATTGGAAAATAGAAATGGAAAAAAATTCCAACAAATCTTTGTATCGAAAATTTTACCGATAAAAAGTTCAACAAATATGAACTATCATGATGAATTGGAAAATAAAAATGGAAAAAAATTCGTATTTGAGTGAGAAAATATTGAGTGTTAAAGTCTAACTCTAAGTCATACATTAAATAAAAATAAGAAAATTAAATATTATATAAATATAAAAATTCATAAATTTATTATTTTAAAATTTTAAATTAAATATAATGTTTTTATACGTAATTTAAATTTGTATTTCATTGATATTATATCTTTTCGTATCTCCATCGAAATAGCCATCATGGTTGTATTTGTCTTCACCTAAGTTAGGAAGAACTTTTGAAGGTTCACATATTATTGTACGTTCTTCTTCTGTTGTTGATGTGTTAGAGGTTCTATTTGAGGTGATGTAAAATTTGACCTCTAGAAATTCAGAATGTTGAACACCTTTAGACTTAGCTGAAAATAACTGAGATGTTTAGATCTTGAATTCCATAGCATGAGTTGAAGATGCAGTTATTAATTGTTAATAAATAAAAGTGTGCAACTGGTTGGTGCTACCTTGGTTTTGTCAACTTAGGAGAATTGATCCATAAATAAAATTAATGGCTTCTCTTGTTGTCGTGTTGTGTTGTGAGTCAATGACCTTAAAATAGAAATGACTTGTTTCTGCCTCCTCTGGAGCGTAGCAGAATAATGCACCAGATTCTTTGTTCTTTTGTCCACAACCAGATATCTAAAAACTATGCAATATGTTTTAAAATTTACTGTAATTTTTATTTTAAACAATTTATGATATTAGAAAATATGTTTTAAAATATGATATTTACTGGTAATAATTTAAATAACTCATATAATTCAAACAATTTCAAGTAATTCACTCAAATTATTTATAAATGAACGAAAATATGATTATTTATGTTATCACTTCCGAATAAAAATAAATGAACGAAAATATAATAAAAATATTATTTTATTGTGATTTGTTTAAAAATAAAGAGCTTATACATGTGACTTTCAAACAAAATAATCTCTGACCTTTTCTAAAATTGGAAGAAAAGAAAGGAAAAAATTAATCATTTAATTTCTACAATATCATTTTTCAAAAATAAATATTTTATATAAAAGTACATTAAAATATAATATTTTAAACTATTCTAAAATATTTTATATTATTTATTTATTTATTTAACTGTTTTTTCAATCCATCTAAGTTAGTAGAAACAATGTCAAATTTTCATTCTTCCTTCCTCAAAATATTGCATTTTTCGTATTCCGTTATTCTGTGCTCTGTTGTGATTCACGCCACCGCTGGCCACCGTCAACTGTCATATTGGAACCGTCCCCTTCTCATTTAAATCTTATACTTATCTACATCAATATTAACCAAACATTATACAATCTTTTTCTCACCTTTTTTCTAAAAATTTTCTCTTTTTTCTTTTAATATAAATTATTGCACAAAAAACTTTGAAAAAATAATATAATTCCTTTATCTAATTTAGCCCACGTGTTTCTGGGTATTGGACGTATACCCGTTTCTAGCTTTTGAAATTTGAAATTACACTTACTTAGCTTTTCAATCTTCAATACAAAGTATAGTTGAAAATTTGACTCTAGAAATTTCGCAACAATTATAATAGGTTTTGGACCAGCTTTTGCATATCGAATTTTAGATTAAAAAGAATCAAATTACTTTTTATTAGTCTTATATAATGATTCTATTCCTTAATTTATATACAGGTTAATTGTAATATATAAAAGGATTGGTTTTAATTTTTAATTCTTTTGTATTTATAAAGAAATTTTCTAGATATATAAATAATTTCTTTAATTCCTGAAAGGCTTTATTTTCTCAAGTAACCAAGATTATTATTGTATGAAGAATATATATATATATCATCGTTTGAATGAATAAACACTAACAATTTTATTATTATTATTATTATTATTATTATTATTATTATTTATAACATAAAAAGTTCAAAGAGACAAAAATAGAAAGTAACCCCGCCTCGTTTGTTAACCCTACATCCCAATTTCGTAGCAAAAATTAACATTGTTTTCATAAGATTTTTAAGAAAAAATAAATTTTATATAAACTAAAATGATTTAAAATAAAAATATAATATTACATAAAAAAATTTGCTTGTGTTAAGCATAAGTTGTTGAATAAAAAAAAAACTCACAAAACTAATTATCTTGAGTTAAAAATGTTGTAACACAAAGATTGAAAAGTATGTAGAAGAGAAGTTAATTTGTGAAAAGTGTTTTGTGTATCACAAGAGTCTAGCTGTATGTTGTCCCACTCTACTCTACATTTAGAGGTCACATCTAAGCATGATCCACCAATCCTTTCACCTTTTTATAAGCCATTCCAACCCCATCTTAACTTAATTCACTTTCTCTATTTCCAAATTGCATGCAAACATACCCTAATTAACCTTCCTTCCTTTCTTCCTTCTTCCACTCATGGCTTCAACCTCTCTCAACACCAACAACAACAACAACACCAACAACCATAACTCTTCTTCTTGGACACGCATGCAGAACAAGCAATTCGAAAGCGCACTTGCCTTGTACGATGAAGACACCCCAGATCGATGGCAGAACATAGCCAGAATAGTTGGTGATAAATCTGTTGAGGAAGTGAAGAAGCACTATGAAATCCTTGTCGAAGACCTTAAGCATATAGAGTCTGGTCGTGTTCCAATCCCCATTTACAACTCCCCTCATCATCAAGACAGGTAAAAAAGGATCCTTTCTGCTTCTTTCTTCTCTCACTCTTCTTCTATCTTCCCCTCATGCACATGCAATGCTTACTTATGCTTTCTTCTCTCATTCATCATTCCTTTCGCTTTTCTTTAAATCGCTTTTTTCTACCAACTAAAATCAACCTATTCACTACTCAAAAATAGATTATATATTAATTTAAATTACACAAAAGTTATTCAAACAAAACTTTACTGCAAGTCAACATGGTATCACCACAGTATGGACAAGTACTATTATTTTAACACTCAACAAATTTTTTATACATTTTATGAAGAAAAAAAAATTATTGACACCGAAATTGTCTTTGACGCCCATTTCATAGGAAAAATAATATTTTATATTATTATGGACCATGACAAACGAAAAAGGAGACATTTCTTTAAGGGGTGTCAAATGAGAGCGTTCAAATATCACTGTTATCCCTATTTTATTCTTCAATGTTTTTCTTTTTTCACACATACAAAAGTTAACTTTTTTTTTAATGATCAAAATACTCCTAAAAATGAATTGTTAAGTAATGCTAGTGATGTTAAAAAAATATTTTACTTTATGAAACTTAATTGGACAAAGATGTAAAAAAATTACACTGTGAGTGTAGGGATTTTTCTTAATGAAGAAGGCATAATGCATGCTGTTCTGTGTTCATTAACAAAATGTAGCTTAATTGGCAGGCCTCTAAAGTATCTTAATCAGCAGTGAATTGACCAGGTCAACTCAAGTATCTATAGGCACTTAAGTTGGAACAACACAGGATGCAAGACCAAACATTCTTCTTCTGTTTTCCTTGTTTATGTCCAACAAACATCCAACACTTTACTTCTCTTTACAGTTCAGATACTAAGTGAACAATATGACATATTTGATAATGTTTGGTTTCTATTTTCAAGATCATTTAAGAAAACAAAAAGAAATATGCTTGATGGAGACAGATTGGGAATTTCCCTTCTTTTGTTTCACATTGCAAGGAAAAAAGCAACATAAATACCAAAGTAGAGGTTCTCTCAAAAGTTGTTACAAATCCAATGTTTCATCTCCACGACGATGTGCTGTTATATTATTATCTCATTTATATGTCAACGCAAACAGGTCACCAAAAAATGAAGCAAGTTTTGAATGTTTGAAACAGTGGTATCTTTTACACATATTTCAGATTAATTAATTTAAATTCACATATTTTGCTTTTGGCAAACAAGTTTTGACCACAATCTTATTGTTAAAATGGAGAACTCATACAAAGAAAACACATTCAATATATAGCTTACTGCGGTGCAAAACCAGGAACACAATGCAGTAGATTAGAATTGAAGAACATTATAAGAAAAACAAGAGAAAGAAATGGGAAGAAAAATTGAAGAAGAGGCAAAAATGTGGAGGGATAGAAGAAAAAGGTTAACATAGGGCAAAAAGAAAAGCCTCATATGTCAAAACATTTGGTGATCCCGAATACAAGGACTCTGATAACCTAGTAAAATTTGTACAGTCATCACCTCCCTTTACAACATGAAAACTAGCTCATAAATAATATTATATATCCCTGCCGCATGAGAGAGAATCAGGCAGGGCAAGGCCATTAACAGTACCAAGCTTGAGCTTCAGCCTCGGCTATAACCTGATTCTAGCTGTATTATCCTCACACTAACAAATGTACAATTTCAAGTAGAACTAATTTATTAATTCACTACCTGAATACAGACAGGGCCATTAGCAATACCACATGAAAAGAAAAAAGAGCAGGTGCTTCTATTATCCTCAGTTAGCTGTACATTCTCTATACCATCTGTGCAGGATTTAGAGTCAGAATACTAATCCTCCTCTCTGCATACCATACAAAATTGAGTTAAGTGCACACAATCAAATAACATCTAAAGATAGATAATACATGCAACATGTCAAATAGTAGCCACTTCATTCAATTCATTAGATAGAAGTGCACTCAGAAGCCTATATTTTAGACATCCTTTGGCAAGTGAAAGTCATTCATCTTGTTTGCATACAGTAATTAAAGATAGACTCATCAATTGTAAAAACAAGACGTGATATATCACCCCTACTTCATATGGTAGTTGATTGAATAAAAAGTTTGTACAAGAAAATTACCAAACCTCACGGTTGAATAACTTTTTCAAACAAAAACTGCTACATACACAGGTAATTTTTTGTAAAGAAAAAATGTCACGTTAGTCCAAAAACAAATTTTCTAGGAACTGTACTGCTTAATCAAAACAGAGTACAGTCTTTAAAAGGAAAGAAAATTAAGTATTATACGAGTTTTGTGAATGTATGAGCCTGCTTGACGCAATTGTAGTAATAGATAAATAAGAGCAAAAATGAAAAGTAAATTTGAGATAGAAAATATACCCCCAGCAGCAACCAATTTCTCTACACGGGCAACAATGTGCTTCCCATAGGTATATTTCTTCAAGGCATTCAGGTGAACCTTTATTCGATTAAGGATTAGCTCAAGCTGCTGGTCATCACAGGTTTCCAGCACTTTCTGTACAACGTAGTTTGCAAACTGATCCTTCATCATAATCTAAAAACATACAGGCAATATATGAGAAAAGTAGATAAATGACTAAACAACACAAAAAGATCAATTAATATTAAATACAAAAAATGGCAGTACAAAACTTAAACTAAACTTACTTTTTGGAATAAGACCAACCTGGCTATTTTTACAACACGGTCAAGTCATAATCACAACATGAGAAACCATCATTTTATTGAGTACAAGACTAAACTGGTGAACCAAACTGGTAAGTCGACTAATGTTCAAATCAAGACCATAAATTGACAATGACAAAATAAAAGTGGGCCCTGGAAACTGAATTACTTTTAAGGCAAGTACTTTCAAAGCTTAATTTAATATATTGAGTGTATGATTGTACACTGGATTTATTAATCCACATCACCATGGATAAAGAAGTGGGGAAAAATTTAGGATGTAAAAGCATAGAACAAATTATCAGGGGAAGGAGGGCACTAAGAAAAGGGTATATATCAGTGACATTTTAGAAACATGTAACGTTTAAAGGGGAAGGAGGGACCTATCCTACTCTTGGCACCACCACCAACCCTCCTCCCGCCCCTATCTATTTGACATTTCAATGACATCTCAGACAGCAACATATTTTCATAGGAGATAGTGGAGGGGTGAAGCTATGAAGCAAATAGCTTACGGGAGTCTTTAATAAGGTAGAAAATAGGGAGGCCTAATTTGTACTGCAATGGATCTTTCATGAAGAAAAAGGTGACGTAGCACATCGACAACAAGAACAAGATGAGCTAGTAAACACCAGAACCTATGAATTGCTTCAGCAATCCAAACTAACTTCACACGAAGCATATTTCCTTAAACTCCTAACAACCAGAACAACGAAAAATCTTATTGAATGAAGTAAATGATAAAATGGACAGAGTGAAAAAGGGCAAAAATATTCAAAATAGTATAAAATACTTCAAGTTCTACTTTCAGCAGGAGATAAGGAAAGATTGCTAAAAGAAGCATAATGCATGACAAGAGATCAGTACATAGTTCGTGCACAAACCTGCAGGGGCTCGTTTTCATAAGTGGAACCAAGCATCTCATTCACAAGGACTTGTCGCTCGGCAGGAGTTCCAAAGGTAAGGCACTTTTCTATAACATTAGAGGCAAACTTCTGCTGGCTCATCTGCACTATTTGCCCAGTTAATTCTTTGATTATAGCTGAACGTTCATAAGGTTTGCCATGCTCCAGCACATGCTGCAAAATTTAACCAAGCATAAAAAAAAATTGAACTGAAGGCAATGACTGAAATCTAAAGAGGTAATTGAAAAAAAAAAGTCATCAGCAAAAATGCATAGTAGAAGTCTGTAGGTAATTTGGGAGAAAGCTTGTTGCTTAATTGCTAAAATCTGTCAGTTTGTTGAGACAGAAAAGAAAAAACTCATATTTCCTATAAATAAGAGAGATAGAAAAGACAGTGTCTTGTCATTTGTGAGAGAATTGGGTCTTTGAGCATTGGAAGGTGCAGACCTTCAATTAGAGAACAAAATCACAAGCAGTGACCATCAGATAATAAGCAAAAACCAAAATGAAATGCAACAAACCTGCACAACATAATTTCCATATTGGTCTTGAGCTAACATACACACAGATTGCAAAATTTCATCCATCATAATCTGTTGTGTTTTTGTATCATGGCAGTACTCCAAGACTCTCTGCACATTTGAAATATGACGAGTTTAGAACTATGATGTTGATCTTACAAACTAGCAATCCAGCTATGTTTTTTACACAAATGCACGAGAGGCAACAGTTAACCTGTATAACGCGGCAACCATAAGGATGAGTTGACAATGTCACAACCTGATCATAAAACGTTGAAACAATAAAATGGATTGCATCCTCTGGTACACATTCAATACATTTCTGGATGACATGATTTCCATTTTGATCACGTACACAACGCATGATATGACCATCCAACTCTGTAACCATTTTAGTCTGCTGATCCATATCAACAACTTCAATAGCCTACAGAATTTTAAAAGAGAAAAACAAAATGAATAACTCTTGACTTTACCATTAACCCACATAAATCACAACAGCACCCTAAATTCAAAGCATTAATAACAAGACAATATCAATTTCACACACAAAATAAGCAATTACATAATGCTGTAAATAAAAATTTAGTAGGATAAAAAATATTCTCAATATCTCCATAGTAATAGGAAAAAATATCTTCATAATCTTCCTATTTATTACACTGCATTTTTATCCCTTTTTAAAGTTTGGTTATTACAAACAAAGACAATGAGAATGTAATTTGAATGATTGACATCAATAAAATAATTCTTTACTTTTTAACTTGATATCAAAATCTATCTTAAGGAGATTTGTTGGATCTATCGTGTCACCCTTTATAAGACTGCTATTTGAGTACCCACAAATATAAAAAAAAAGAAAATAATAATAACACCCAATATATTTTTCTCACTTAAAACCTCATAGACAGTCAAGTCAACAAAACTATTAGAAAAGAAACCATAGCTTTCCTGACATTAATATGATGAAAAAATAATTAGAAGACTCAGGTTGCTCCCAAACACACACTCCAACCCAAGAAGTAAAATGGGAAATGTTGGGGAAAACATACCTGCCAAGATAAATCAAATAAAAATAAAAGTGGAGCTCGTTGTGATTATTTCAACAGGGTGCCTAGACAACCCTTCAACATGGTATCTCTTATTAACAAGAAAGCAAGTGTAAATGCAGCTCTAGTAACAGTTTGTGTAATACCAGGGTGACGTGTTCCTAGCCTTTCCAGATAGTATCTAACATTGAAAAGCATTACTCTTCTCAGCAAATTTTGACACAAAAACATCTAGTCATCCATCTTGGATAGGCACAGTAGCCAACCCAGATATTGTTGTAAAATCATGGAACAACAGCTATACCAAAGGTAGCAGATACCATATACAAATAACTTATAGCAAAAGTTCAAAGCTCAAAAAGCACTAAAAGTGTTATACATTCGTCGTTACTATTTCAACATTAATAATCCTTTAAAGTTTTATATCGTAAATTAATAAAAACAATAAAGGATGTTCCAATACTTTAAAACAAAATCACCATTCCATTAGTTAGAATGTTTTGAACAATGTATAGCACTGATAGTAATAACAAGTCTTAAAAGCACAACCAAACAAACCACGAATAAAAAGAAAGGAGTTATTACTTATTACTATTACTGAAGTAAGACAACATTGCCAACTACCAACAGAAAAGGACAATGATATCTTCTTTCTGAATAGGTTCATTTTCCACTGGGAAAAAAATATTAAAGGAATTACTAACAAGTGCTCTGAGTATAATAAGGAATCAAATTTAAAATGTATTAAATGAAAAGTAAAACAATTATTATATAAAATTCAGAAGAATAGTTAATGCTTTCATCTTTAAGCAAATAGAAGCATTTAATGGTGGGGGTATTACAAGCTGGTTAATCGATAGTATTAGTTCATAAACCTTAAATAACAGTATCATCTCTACAAAAGGGATACAGCTTCTTTAAGAAGCTGCAGATGAAACACAACCAAACACCAATGGCAGGTCTTGGCAGGGAAACATGCTGGGTTGGTTGGAAAATCCTAACCCAAGGCAGGAGCAGACCAAGGGACGGAGATTTTGCCTACTACATTGTGGCAGCTGTTGCAGCCACAATTTTACTGCAATCACAGCAACTATTATTGTGATAACCAAATGTGATACTATGCCTAACTGTCGAGGGCAAGAACTGACAGCATGATTGACTACCGCATAACAAACTTCAATCCAACACTTAAAACAGCAGAATTTGTATAATGATAAAAAAACACAGAATATAATTATGTAAACAGTCATAAGGTAGATAAATTAATATGCAGACCTTCTGGATAACCCGACAGCCATACATTTGAAGACTCAGGGTCAGCACATGACCCGTAAGCTGATCAGCCAGTTCCCTTATTTGTGCTGCTGTTCCATGTTCAAAAAACTAAACACGAATAGCAATTTGTTAGACATGTATACAATGAATTCATAGTTTTTTGCTTTAAATGATGAATTTGATACCCTTTGTACATAACAAACAATTATGAAAAAAATACACTATACAAGTTGAAAATTGAAAATATAGCGAGATTCCATATATAGCAAAGAAAATATCAAAGTACCTTCTGAATCACATAATTACCGAAGACATCAGTCATTAGAGAAAGTGCTTGTGCCATGATTTCATGGAAAACCATGTTTTTCTCTTCCATCGAGGCTGTCTCAAGTTTCTGTTGTATAAATCGGCTTCCATACTGATCAGCACTGTTTAAGAAAGAATATGAAAACAAGTTAGCTAAATATTAAATCTGAAGAAGCTAACCAAAGTAGATCACCAGTATGTACCTGAATTCAACAACATGCCCAACAATTTCTGAAAGTTCAAAACATTTGGTCTTATTACTTTTGAATTCATCAAGCAAGGAAGACGCAAAATTCTCTTCTAAGCTACCAACTGTGTCTGAATGCCAAGCTCCCATGAACCCCCCCGCCACATTCCTCATCCCAGACAAACGCATATTTCGTTCACTTTGGTTCATTGGACTACCCGGTCCATAGAGGGAGTTAGGGAAAAGGGAACCAGCCAGTGGGCTCCCTGGATATGATGTGGCCAGACCATACGAAGGATTTCCAAAAGAATTAGGGCTCAAGGTAGCTGATTTACCAAGGTATGGAACATTGAAATGTGAATTTTGGGGAGCAATCAAAGACTCAACATAAGCTTTTTGGAGGCCAAGTAAATCTGTGCATTCCCTATTTATCACTGATTCCTTAAGCGCAGCAATCTGTGCAGCAGAAGCAACATCCCCCGATCTCAGATACTGAAGATACAAAGGGTCCATCAAAGGCAACTGTTGAGTGCCACTGGCAGCATGACTTCCAAGCCTGCTAGAATTTTGTAATTCAGTTGCAGCCAATAAAGGTCCTAAAGTTGCACCTCTTCCCAGTGCTCTAGAGTCCATAGCATTCAATCCTAGTGCAGATGCAGCAACAGCAGCATTTTCGAAGAAAGGAGGCAAATTCCCACTCCCAAGCTGGCCTGTCATCATGGATGGTGATGGAGGATTAACATTATATCCATTCATGCCATAGTTTGGATATGAGATATCTTCAACATTCTGATAGTGAGCAGGTGAACTACCTCTGCTAGTATAAGTTGGTGTAGAATGTCCTTTCAAATGCGTGTTAACAGAAATTCCACCAGCCTTATGGGGTTCTAGCTGTTCATCTGCATACCCTGACGATTTATTCAGATCCAATCCAAAACTGCTGACTTTATTCACTTTTAAGTGGGATTGGGTAGCAGAATGACGTTGAAAAGCCAAGGAATCAGGCTGCTGTTTAAAACTGTGAGTATAATCTTCATTGTGCCTAGATGACTGGGAATGTTTTTCATCATCTATTATATCTTTTGTGGATAAATTCATACCAGCCAAAGCAGACGCCAGATCTGCAGACTCATTTAAATTAGATGAGACAGCATTGAGTAAATTTTGACTGTTAGAACTTTTTTTATCAGCTGAACTTGATCTGCCATCACCAATGGGTGGAAGACAAGGACTAGCAGCTCTTGGTAGAAGCTGAGAGTCAGGGGTGCTACTCCTTGATAGGGAGGCACCTAAGGCGGAAGCATACGTTTGAGGTCCCGAACCAACAAAATTTTGGGCAGCAGATATGCCTAGCTTATTTCCACCAGACCGCAGGGCATTCAGTTCTTGATGCACATAAGCAACACGGGTTTCAGATTTTTCAGCAATGTCATCAAATAAATTACTGCTAGGTAGATTATGAGGGTGCTTGGATCCAGATGATGCATTATTTATTTCGTCCTGCTAAGAAAGTATGGCAACAAACATCAGAGACAATGCAACGACATAAAATTATAATACAAGTTATGATAACCACACATAATAACATCATTTCATTGCAAAACTAACTAGTAAAGACAAAATTTTAAATTTCAAGCTCTTAAAATTGCAACTCCACACCATTTAGCCACAACTAGAAACTGAAAGGTTAGTCAGCCAAAACTGATCAGAGCAAACCAAGAATATGCAATAAAGATAGAGTGACTCAATAGTCCACTAAAACACTGCCTGGTAAGCATAGAAGGGTCAACAACAGCATCCAACTAAAACAGAAATAAGAGGAACCACTATCGAAAAATTAATCAATTTACAATCCACAACTTCCATTGCAAATCACTACATCTCAGCTTAATCAAAAAAGAATACTGGCTCACTCGACACTAGGGGATGTTGGGGAAGAGAAAGAGTTCTAAGACCAGGAAAATTCTTTATTTTTTAACAAAAATCTTTAATTTAATAATTCATTAAATAAATGACCTCTTAAATCCAACTCTCAATCAAACCCTAAAACAAAGCCAATGAATGTATCAATGAACCCTCTTGGATTTAGACCAATTATTTGGGCCGTGTTGCCTGCTAATCCTTGAGCCAACCTAGTTCCAAAGCTCGGATACTAAGCTCAAAATGTAGTTGACAATGTTGGCAGTGTATGAATAATCCAAGCATTGGTTACTAAGCTCAAAATGTAATTGACAATGTTGGCAGTTTGTGAATAATCCAACCACTAGGGAAAAAAGGACAAGACACGATCACAAAAATGGTTTGTCCATGTCACAAAGGCATTGGTAGAACACACTGTTGAATGACCTAAGCATGTAGAATCTCAGGAGGCTCACTTCCGAGGGTTCTTCCAGATAGCCAGAAACAGTGATGCATTGCTTTCCATCCTATAAACACAAACTCACTCACACACACACACGCACACACAAACTTTTATCCTTCAATCAGAGAAGCAACCAACCATCAATAACCAAACAACTAATGTAAAACAACATGCATATGAATATTAGAGAAACAAAACATAATACACATTCAATACTTAAATTACAATTTACAAACATAACAAAACTCTCACCTGAAACAGTTCTGCGATGCTCTTCTGCCTACTCCCTAGACCTAATGCCGGCAACCCGATCAACCCATCCTCACCACTCCATTCTGGGCCGCCTTTGCGGTGCTTCAAACCACCCTCTTCCTTCACACCAAACCCACCAGGGTGCACAGAAAACAAAGGGTTGTTATCACCTCCTTCAATTCCACCATCATCACTGGTCATCCTCCTATCCCCAACACCGCCCACCTTAGAACCACCCCTCAACCGCTGCACGAACCGCCAGTCCTCCTTCGAGGCCAGCGGAGGCGGCAAGCGCGGGTTCAGATTCACATTAGAGTAATAATAATTGGCGTAATTGGGATCAGCCCGAAGCTCTTCCTCGCTCCCAAAACCCCTTCTGCCACCATAACCTGGCGCAGCCGGAGACTCCTCAAACAACCCTCCCACCGCCGTCAAGGACCCCTCCACAGTCGGAGGGGCCGACCCACTTCGCAACCGAGCGAGTTCCCTCTCTCTCAGAACCCCTAAATCTTCGCCGCCTGTGTATTCACCGTTCTTCAACATCGATCGAATTGCCACATCAGACATCATCTTACCGTAACTGTCACTCACCATTACACCGCACAACAAAGTTTTACTAACAAAACAAACAAACACATACAATAACTCAACCAAAAAACTCAAAACTGGTTTGAAACTGCTCTGGTCTGAACAGTTGCAAATCCAAAAACCCAAAATACAAGGTTTGTTTTTTCTCTTATTTTTGGGTTACAGGCTTCAGTAACAGGAGTTATGAGAGTTGAATAGAGAAAAAAACTTCAACTTTATTGGTGAGTTTTGTGATTATTTTGTTATGTGGGAATCAGAATGAAGATCGGACTTTAGAGTGAAGAGAACGAACGCGGAAGATCGACGATGTGTTGGTCCATGTTAGAAACGAAACAGAAACAGTGGCGAGACTGCGAGTGTGAAGATGGTGGCAGTGATAAGTACGAGAGTTTGGCCTTCTCCCACCGTTTGATCTAAGAATGACGGTGCTGATTAATTGCCTTCAAGATTTGTTATTACACCTCTCTAGGGTTTGTAGTATATGTTATATTTGTATTAAGCACCCACTTTGTTTTTTTTCATTTAACATAAACCCGTGTGAATTTATAAAACATTATCCTCTCTTCGATCCTCCGACATTGGAGAATCATATCTTAGGTATTAATATTTGATTTAGTAAAAAAAAACATATGTTACCAAATAAGAGTATTATGTTATAGACAATAAAAATACTCAAATATTTATGATATTACATGCATATTTATATTTCAAAATTTCTATCACATCTAATTATAACAATTTTATTCTGATTATTCTATATCATATATTCAATAATTCCTACAAAAACATAACATATCATGAATGAATCTTGTTCAACCTTCGGTGCTAAAAAGATTGAAACACTTGGCCTTTTGCTATAATGGTTGAAGCGGTGGGATGTCTAAAATTGTGTCTTGGGATGCACTTAAGAGATTTAGATGGTTTCAACATTACTTATATATAAACTATGGAAAATTCAAGAAACAAAAACGCATTAGTTTTGCCTAATCTAGAATGAATTGTTTGGAGCATGGTTATGCATACAATTTTATTTGATGGAAAATTGCATTTGGCTTGATGTTGTATGAGAGATGTGATTTTAAATAAATATCTTAATTAGTTATATTTATATAATTTAATAGCATAATGATAAATATTTAAATAATGCAAGTCGTGAAATTTTGTTGTATAAATATTTAAAATTTAATTTATATTTAATTAATTATATTTTTTTTATCAACTTAAAATTTAATTTATATTTAATTAATTATATTTTTTTATCAGCTTAAAATTTACGCGAACTCTTCAATTAATACATGTAATGTCTTTAAATTTCTGTCATCGCATCAGAATGGTTTTACTGAATTTTGTTTGTATCACCATCACAATAAATTTTATATATATATATATA
>Ga0214542_1005706_pt1 | contig 23422 bp, 6 predicted proteins | sample CNSS1metaG_FD_160096 | JGI IMG/M metagenome (GOLD analysis project Ga0214542, IMG submission 160096) | Root nodule microbial communities from cowpea collected in UCLA plant growth center, Los Angeles, California, USA - CNSS1 | ecosystem: Host-associated > Plants > Roots > Nodule | place: USA...
TAAATATATTTAAAATTTTAATATTAAATATAATTAATATTATTAAAATATTTAATAAAAATATCAATTTTAATAAAAATAATCATAACATTATATAAAAGTAAAATTTGGTCTAAATTTGGATTGCTCGAAATTGAAATTTTTTTAAAAAAGTTAGGACTCAAATCAAATCAATTTAACAAATATGAGGACCAAATTGAGATTCATACATTAATTTGACACGTGTCACTATATTAGATTGACACGTGGCATAAATATTTTTTTAAAAACAATTAAAAAAAAATTAAAAAAATTAAAAAAAAATTAAAAAAAAATTAAAAAATTCAAAAAAACGAGGAGTTGACACGTGACACCTACTTAACGGTGTTAGTTCTCTACTAACGGAAAGGACCTAATTAATACTAATTTACAAAAATGAGGACTTAATTGAGACTAATAAAAATACGAGGATCAAATTGAGATTCTGCAACAAAAACGAGGACCAACGGAGTATTTTAACCTAATAAATAACAATATTAAAATGATATACGTGGCACCAGTAATAAAAATAATAAAAGTGATAACGACGATTAACAATAAATAAAATAAAAATAAAAATAATATAATAATAGTGATAAAAGTAATAGGATTATTACGATTATAATAAGGAAGATAGAGTGATTTGAAGGACAATTATTTTATCATGCTTGTTCAACTTTTCTCTTAAATATATTATACAGATAAAAATAATAATATTATATCAATACAACCAATGATTTATTAAAGTGGAATAAAATAATAAACTAATCATATTCCATTATTTTTTATGTTTAATTAGTCAGATGATATTTATTTTCATTTATACGTGTTAATTTGGTGTCTATTTTTAAAAATATGTCAATCTAGTCCCAACTTTTGAAAAACAAAAATTACTAAAACCGTTAACTTAATTCATGACTTTTACCACTAAATTTTAATATAAATATCAGTACTTAATTTTGTAAGTAATTTTAAATATCAATACTGTTAACGATTTTAATAATTTTTGTCTAAAAGATACTTAATTAAGACACATTTTTAAAAATTGAGACTTAATTAATACTTTTTAAAAACAGGTACTAAACTAACACATCTAAATTCAAGTGTGTACATCTGACTAATTAATCCTATTTTTTAATAACGGAAAACAAACCTTTAGACATGAGAAAAATCATTATTAAGTCATATTATCGGATACCTATTATTTAATTAACAACCACACACCTAATTAATTTATTACTATCTAATGTTACTGAATCAGCTCAAAACATAATAAAGATTAATGAAGGAAAAAAAGTGTAGGAATACTCAAAGAACCTATTCCACCATTGAAAGGGGAATAAAATTATATCATTATGATATATTAGGAATTAGAATTATAATAAAAACCAAAATTGTATTATCAAAATTTTTAACGATTAATTCTTAATGACAATAAAATACTATAATATAATATGGCATTGACTATTTGGTTTAAATTAATAGTTTCATATTCAATACCTTTTAATTATGCAGTTTTATAATAGCAATAAAATAAGAAATAAATGTTTTTTTTCTGTATTAATATTTTGATATTCAATGCCAATAAATTATTACATTCTAATAAATATTTTCATCTTTAATCATTAAATATTTCATTGTACTATCCTCTATTTAATAAAGACCATTAAAGTGATCCGAAAACATTAAATTTAGTTTTAGTATTCCCACTGAGACATAAAAGAAAAAAAAAAAAAAACGATTGAGCACAGTCCGAGAAGTTTCCTAAAGTTGATCGAATTGTGTTGATAACGTAATGGTGATGGAAGCATGAGGTGATGGACATGGAGGCACACCTGTCACACACCATTTATGAAGAGACAAAACAAAAGATGTCTTCAACTTACTCAGACACATACATTTGACACTGACCCTTAAAAGTCATAACACATCATCAACTATTGCAACCTTACATTTCTACAACTACTTTGGTCAACAAGGAACACTCTCTTCCTCTTTCTCTTTCTCTCCCCTTATTAATCTTCTTTTGCAAGTTTTGTTTCTTCGTTCATCTAAATTCCTACTTTATCAAACACATTTTGTCATTAACCATTCTAGTTTTTCTTTATCTTAATCTAATTACCTTTTCATTAAATTTCTTTATCCTACTTTTGCACATTTAATTAAAGTATGCCATTGATGTTGAAATGAATACAGATTAATCATGTAGTTAGGTTCGTTTTCTCTCTCACACACACACACATCTTTTTTTGTTTGCTTTTGGAATTATCAAATTCAACTTTAAAGAATCTAGAAGTGTAATAAAAAAATAAAAAGATAAAAGCTTCCAGAAGCTGTGTCCATCGACGGAGATTTGAATTTATTAAAAATTGAGAATATGTTTTAGGAAAATTCCCTTTACTCCTAAGTCTTGTTTTATACATAAAAAATTCTCTCCCGTTAGTTATTTGTATTGAGAATTATTTTTTTGGATTGTTAAATTTAAATTTGATTTATGTAAATAAAAATCATAAAAGGGGTGTTTGATTAAAAGAGAGATAATTAATGGGGGTTTGATTAAACGTAAGGCAGTGTTTGATGAAACCGTGGGCTGTTTTGTTTTGTGTGGCCCATGGTGTGTACGAATTTAGGGAGGAAACAAACAACGTCACATTGTGGGTCAGTGTTTGTAATGAATGAAGCAGCACCGTCCATTGACCCGTAGATCGATGAGAGTGAAGTTGGACGGTGTGAGATGCATGACGCATGGCATGGGGCTGTGTGTGGGCGTGGCATAGTGTGAATGGTGAGCGTGAGGGTGAGTCACCGTTGGGGGAGTCAAAAAGAAAAGACAACACCACTGTACCATCAAGTACAGCCCACCTTATATTACTTTCAACAACCAATGTCGCTTTGATTGATTAATATAATAGTCAATGTTTTCGTGTTTGAAAAAACTTCATCGCCCTTTCAACAATCTGGTTGTTTGGTTGGATGATAGAATAGAAGTGTTTGCATAGGTTAAAAAACTTGTTTTAGAATATTTAAGATGTAACTAAATTAATGTAATTAAGATTTTTATTTTGGAATGCAAGTTCCGATGGAAGTTACTTTAGAAGAAAAAACTTATGACATTGACCATCTTTCTTTGTTACCGAATAAGATAATTAATTTGGCTTGTAACTGAATTTGGAAAAGTATATGTTTTATGGCTTTTGATTCATATTGAGTTATCACTTTATATTTATAATATGTTTCCTTTTATTTATTTTGGATCTTAATAACTATTGTGATTATTGATAAAAGATATATAATTTCAAGTCCACTTCGTACATAATTAATTTTCAATCTAAAAGAAGATGACTTTAAATATTATTTTCTATTGTATGTTTTAAGACTAAGTTTGTTTTTTGTTATTTTTATTATTTTGTGTTCAATAATTAGTGATGCAGTGTTTGTATTCAATTGAAATTTCATATTGAATAAAACAAAACAAAACTCGAGATGAAAGTTAGAGAAAGAGAATTCACACCACAAAATAGCAGAAAATAACAAAGTTGTGATACCAATTGTGAAACTAAAATTTTTATTTTCCCAAAATGGTATTTGATTTATGATTAATTATCGGTACAAATATTATTGAAAGTCTGACATTTAATAAACATTAAATATTAAGGTTTGGAGTTGAACTGTGTCATGATATCTTACATGCAATTCATATTTTATTGGTGGTGAATTTTTTCATCTACATATCTCCTAGACAATTTTTGACAATTGTCATATGTGAGGTATTTTTGCTTTGGAGTTTCATATTTCTATATGTTAATGCACTTAGAAAACACTTCAACAGGTTAGGAGAGGAGAGTGTTTATAAACTATCCTTAGTGTTAATATAATTATTGTACATGTTGAAAGAAACACCCTAGTAAAGGGTTAAGGAGTAGTAGTGACCTAAAATCCTCTTTTTTATGTCCATAAATATAATTAATATCTTGACCTCATATATTATTTCACTATCAGAAAAACGCTAATTATTGACGGTCAGAATCTGTCGATAATGCGTATAATCTGTCGATAATAATGTTTTACCGATGGACTTTCGACGACAAAATATCCGTCGATAAATCTCTCGTTGGTAATCATTTATTGACGAATTATTCAAGTCTGTCGGTAATTAACGACGAAAACATTTGTCGTTCTATCTGTCGGTTATTACCGACGGCTTCATCCGTCGGTAAATACATTCGTGAAGTCCATGCCATTACCAACGGATATGTCCGTCGGTAATTACTAAGGGAAGCATCCGTTAGAAATTACCGACAGATATGTCTGTCGGTAATGACATGGACTTCACGAATGGATTTACCAACGGATGAAGTTGTCGGTAACCCGTCGATAAGAGTAAAAATTTGGTTTGAGTTTATTTGTTTTTTAGACATTCCACAATACCTGCATATAGAAAATTCCAACACAGACAAATCCAACAGTCCAACGTTCCAACATTCCATTATATCAAATATTATATCATTATCAAACTCCATCACAATATATATCAGATGACACACTAAATTGTTTATAAAACAGAGAAAATAATATGTAGCACATGAATGTTTGCCAAATATTACATAAGCATGATCAGTACCAAGAAGGAATAATAGTACACAGGTTTATTAAGTACATGCTAAAGAAAGTTTGTCTTAAGAACATGAAAAACTAATAATCTTCATAATCAGGAGAAGATTCTTCATTTAGATTATCGTCCTCTTCATTATTTTGTTGTTGAGAATGGGGATGAGGGATTTCAGAGTTTTGTTGAGTAGGGTTTGACTGTTATGGCTGTGGCTGTGGCTGTGGCTGCTGAAGACGAGCCTGAGCATCAGGAGGAAGATATTGTAGAACTAGTGATTGAAAGGATCGAAACTCAAACCTCAATTGCTCATTTTCCTCCAGGCTGCGTGTAAGTTGCTTCCTAATATTAGTGAGGTCCTCAGTATTAAAAGAAGAAGAAGCTGATAGTTAGTTCAGACTTTCATTTGGACCTGTATATTTTGAAACAAGTTGACCAGCCCCATATAGTCTTCCTTTCTTTTTCCCTCCTACTGTCTCAATCTAACACCTAGTCCTGATATTCTCATCCCTCCTACTGTTCACTTTGAAGTTTAAAATTTTCATATGAGTTTTTTCTTTAAAATATATCTTAGTGGTTGAAAGAGAATGGTGTTTATAAACTACCTTTAATTTTAACCTATTAGGAATGTACAACTTTTGGGCATACTAGAATTAACCCCCTAGTAAAAAGTTAAGAAGGTAAGAAAGACTTGAATCCCTTTTCTTTTTCTCGAACAATGAAGTAAATGTTTTAATCACAAGTATACCAAATTAGCATCATTAAAATCAATCACCAATTTAAGTATTGTCTGTTTCAAAGCTTGTTTCTTTTATCATATTTTTTTCATTAGCAAGCACACCGGTGGATTGAAGAAATGATGATATTTATAGACCATCTTATGTTGTGTTTGGATAAGGTAATTTAAAAGGGTAATTAAATTATTAAGGAATTTAAAATTCTTTACATTAAAATGACTTGTTTGGATAAAGCATTTTGATAAAAAATCGGCCTGAGGCAAAGGTCGAACAAGATCAACTTGGGCTGGTGGTTGAATGGATTCGATTCAAGTCAAAGGTTGAGTAGATTCGACTTAGGCCAAAGGTAGATTAGGTTTGAACTGGGTTGAAGCTTGAATTGATTCGACCTAGAAAAAACATCCAACCGATTTATCCCAAAATGAAGGTCGAGTTGATTCAGTCCGAAATGAAGCTCGAGTCGAATTGATCTGAGATGAAGGTTGATTCGAGTCAGAGTGCGATAATGGTTGAGCTGAGCCGATTTGGCCCGCAATGAAGGTTGTTCCAATTTAGTCCGGGTCAAAGGTCGAGCGAGTTTAGATTATACCAAAGGTCGAGCAAATTTGACCTGGTCGAAGATCGTGAAGAGTCGGCCTAGACTAAATGTCTTAATGAGTTATTCTTGGAAGCAAAATTACTAGATGATCCTAAGTGCAAATATGAGTTAAAGTTATTAGGCTGCCTTATTAGATGTTAGTTAAGAAAACTACATTTTAAAATCTTCATCTTTGCAAAATTATCTCGATGAAAAATGTTAGTTCACATATTCTCTCTTAGAGAGTTACTCCTTTATACTTCAAACATTTTATTTGTTTGTATAGTCACGAGTGACACTGGAACGATATTTTGGAAAGACAAAAGTGACTCAATGTTAAAGAGTGTTTGCGTTTCATTTTAGAAAAAAATGAAATGGATATTTAAGAGTTTTTTTTTATTTTTTTTATCACAAGTCACAATTGACAATGAAAGTACTTGTATAATGTTCATGTTATAATATAACCTTTCCAGGAGTTCTTGACGCAAACTTGCATGTAATTAACTTACATGTAGTGAACTAATATAAAGTATTTATTAACCATCTATTAGACATATATACTATAATCTTTGTTTTTCTTTGTCCGGTCTTTACAAAATATTTGTGCAACATTTTCGAACAAGTAGATGTTGCTTAATGAACTACATCTACTTTCTAAAAACTTTATGAATATATTCTTAAGCTGATTCAACCTCACGCTTCTAGAGTTGGCATGTTATTTCATATACGAAATTAATACAAATTGATGTGTGAATAAAAATAGATAAATTCTAATTCCTCCACATATTATTGTGTTTACAAAGTAATGTTTTTATCTTCAATATATGTAATCTTCATTCTCATGTTTTTTTTTTTAATGTATGTACCTCTTGACGAAATATACAGTAATTTGGAAATATAAGAAGATAAATGACTAAAGTGATAATGTTTTTTCAATTTGGAAATATAGGATTCATATATCAACAAGCAAAATTCAAATTTTAAATTATATTATTATTTTATGTCTATGATAAGATAAAATTTGGTATACTTAGGTTAACGGGTATGTATAAAAATTTTACTTGTAATTATTTTAACGTGAGTTTAAAATTATATTTGAGAAAATTATGTTTCTTTATTTGATCTTGTTGATAACATCTAAATAAACATGTAGGTTTACCTTTTTTTTTTTGTTTTCTTAAAAGAAGTGCTAATTAGTATAATTGTGTCTAGTGTAACTTATAAACTGCGTTGACAGTTTTTTTTTTTTTTAAAATTTTAAGATTGATAATATACTGAATTTTGAGTGGTTTTAAATGGTCAACCTTCAGTTATCAGTTTAGAGTTTATTAGTAATATGTATCAACTTTCTAATTTTGATTTTGTTTAGTTGTTTTTGTTGGAGTGTATTTTTTTTTTTTAACATGAGTTTGGTTTAATCCCTCATATTTTTATATCTGTTTTTCTTCTTTTTTACAAATTTTCATGCTATAATATTTTGGAAGTCAAAATGTATAGTAGTTTCTAACATACTTTTTTTTTTAAAATGAGTTTTTATATAAAAAAAAACACTTTATTTAACCATGTTAAAACAATGTATATTAAACATCGTACTTCAAATTAATTTAGAATGTGTTTTCTTCTTTAATTGTAGCGGAACCAATTTACTTTTCTACTGAGAAAGTTGGAAATATACCAAATTCATGAAGATTTCAAATTGGTTACTAAATGATTAATGTACCAAAAATTTTATAGATTAGTTGCCTTAGAAATTAATCTTCAAAATATTTTCTAAATTAGTAATAAGCTAACATATCTAAAACGTTGGCATCAATAATACAAAAAATTCACTTAAACAAAATTTGATTTCTTAGAATAGATATAATTTACTAAGGATAAAAATCTTTTTAGGGTAATGTTTGTTCTAATTATTAAGTGCTTCTAATTTAAAACCCCTTTCATTTTGAACTTTGGTCATTAATATATAATTATGATTTTGTTAACAACATATTTTATTAGAATATTTTTTCGGAGAAGAAGAAGAGCAAACTTAATTCCAAAACACAACGATGCTAAATCAAAAGGAGTGAATAAATATTTTTCTTATTTTGTTTAGTATATTTAAATAACAAATAAATAAAGCCACATAACCCTAATATACTAATTTGGAACTACTAAGCCACAATATCCATCTTAAATTTAATTCGTTAATAAATAAATATAATAGAAATAATAGACTCCACCATTTAGATGGTCACCACAAAACTTTTGGTTTAGTCTATAACTGGTTGTTGCCATTATAGTGTTGATGGTAAAGTTCCATGATGTTACACAACATAAAATAATAACTAATATTGAAATAGGATTGAGTTGTGATGCCACATAACCACATAACTACAAAGTAGCTTAGGCCAAATCATTGTGATATAACCTAGGAGTAGAACTTTGCCTTATCTTATACCATCTACCCCAAACCCTAACCCTAGATAGGTTTTAATCTTGTTGAATTGATCTTGAACTCAAAAAAATTGCATGATTAGTGCAAAGAATTTTGGTGATGATCGAAAAGAAAGAAATGGCGTATGAGTGGGTGTATCCTACCTATACACAACTTACTTCTTTCCTTTTCCAATCTTCTCTTCTCTCGCATTGGACGAAAAACATTTTTTTTGTGATAAAGTTGCCGAGCTGTGGGGCACAATGGCATCTTCATCTCCTTTTCATCACAACTTACCTTTCAAACTCTTGCGTTATTGCATTCGTCATCTCTTTTCTCTTTCATTGCTTCTTTCCTCTCTCCTTCGCAATTATTATGCGTCTTTCAAGGGTTTCAATACATTCTTTTATGCATGTAGTAATCTTCCTTCCCCAAAATCTTATCTATTTATGTGGAGGCATCATTTTCTACCTCTAACTAATCAAACTTACTTCCAATTCTAATCATGGCACTTCAAGATCAAACACTAGTTTTATTATTAATCAACTTATTAAAATGATTTTTGTTAATAAATAGAGATGACAAAACGAGTCTCATCATGCTCTAAAATTTAGCAGGTTATATTGAAGTTTTTAACTTCTAGATTCTTTTGATTTGTTCAGATTTACATATCAATTTGATAGATTTAGGATAGAATGCGACATGATTTATAAAAAATAATTTAAAAAATTGATTTCTTTTGTGTTATATTACTTTAATGATACAATTATACTTGTAACTTAAATAATTAATATTTACAAATTAAGTTTCATTTATTAATTATATTAAAATAACTTAACATATAAAATTAATGATTATTTTAATTTATTTAATTAGAGACATTAATTAACCAATTAAAACTTCAAAAATATATAAATTTTTTTTTAATATATATATATATATATATATATATATATATAACACTTTAAAATAAAATAATTAAAAAATAACAATTGTTTTAAAGAAATTAGAAAAAAATTGTCAGATCAGTATGTTAATTCACCTTATCCACCTTATTATTCTTTTGGTAAGAGAGATTAAAATTTTCAACCCGCTCTATCATACTGAAAACTAGCCCACTTTATTTTTTAAACATCAATAATGGGACAGGTAAAAAATAGGATGAAGTAGTTCTTTTCATCATCTATTAACCATTAACCAGTAATATCAAAATCCATGAGTCAATCTGAACAATCAATGATTTTTTTTGTTGCTTTACGAGTGGATTGTGGAGTTTTGATTTTGGAGAGGAAGTCACCAATGCTTTTGATTCACCGATAATAGTCTCACAATTATACACGTAAGATCGTGGACTAAAGAATAAATAAATAAATGAATGATACTCTCCATATTATTAATTATTAATATATAACATGTACAAATTATTAACTCAATTTTTAAAATAATATTTCCGATATATCCATATTTTTTATACCCTTATTAAAAGATTATCGATGCCTTCTAGATTCTGTATTGTATTAGGGATTGAGAGAGTAGTCTTTAACATGATAAATGAAAAAGCTTTTCAAATAGGACAAAATATCTATAGACAATCTTTAATAGAAGGTATTTAAACAAAAATATTTTAAAAGATGAATTTTTATTTATTTATTGTTAAAATGTGTTAACTTAAACTTAGTTAAAAAATTTAGGTAACAAATATAAAAGATGAAAATTGATATATTGTATGAGTTCATGTTAAACATTATTTTCGTAATAACATAAAGATTTTGTTAAAAATATAGAAAAGTGATATATTGAATGTTTATTAATATATATTTTTTCTTATAAAAATACATTTATGATTGATTATTCTTTTTGGTTTAAAGATTAAAGATTTTGTGAGTAACATAAAATAGTTTAAATATGTAATACTAAAATAACAGTTGGCTTCCTCTACTCATATTCTAGGATACACAAGCCTAAGAGTCAGCATTCGAGACCTATACAATCGCTTGGCAGTCTTTAATGTGCAAACACATCAAGATTGCAAAGCCAATGGACTACCTATCATCGCCCTTTAAGGTACTTAGTCCTAAGAAGCAAAATGTAAGAGACTATTATCCTCCTCTCAGACAAGGGACTAGTGGTTCTCAACCTGCACAAGGGACTACTCGTCCTCGCCCCTCCTGGGACACTAAAACTCAGGAGAGTCATTGAAACTCATATGCCCAGCTTATCTGTCCAGAGATATCATCCAAGTATATAGTTTGGTCGGGTATATGTCAGCCCAGTAGGACGACATGTACTCAAACTAGTTAAGTACCTAATCATCTCAAAGGAAAATAACCCTGGATTACGTCGTTAATCAAGATTAGCAGGTAATTTAGACTACCAAATTCAAGCCCAACCATGTAAGAACCATAAACCCTATTGTAAAAGGCACATTGTACAAAGTATATGTTTACGATATTATTTTGGCAATTGACCCAAGTATCTCAAAGTGACTTTAGTATCAGAGTGTCTTTTGTAAGTACCCTCTCATCCTGTATTCGGAAGTTGAGGATGAGATACCTTTGAAGTGAAGACCTTAGAACATGAGAAGATCACTTAGGAGATTTCGCATAATATATATTGTTCCTGTATATTGTCTCTGTAAGAACAAATAGTATATATAAAAACAAAATAATCATATTGTAAAACTTATATTATTATTGCGACAAAATTTATGTTGTTAACTACATATGTAAGTAATAAAACATTATTCTGGATCTCTACTTGATTATTCATCTTTATAGAACAACACCCAAAAGTGAAGTCCTATAGTTGGTTCTTGCTTGCTTGTATGATCAGATTATCTTTGAAACCAATCAAGATATAGAACGTGATGTGTTAGGTGGCTCTCCGTCAAACAAATTAATACATTTGAGATCCTTGTTTGATTACTTTCCTTAAAACATCCAAAGTTAAAAATCCTAGATACTTAATTGGATAAAAATCCCTTGTCTCTCGTCATGTAAGTAAGACCAAAGTAATCTTCATGTACTTAGATTCAAGGACTCACACAAAAAGCCTAATTAAACTAAGTTCGAATCCACGAAAGGCTTGCAAAAAAAGATAAGAAAAAATATATTATAATTAATATACGTTAAAATGTAAAATTTAAGGTGATTTTATATTCGCATAAATTCATATCTCTTTAGGGGTGTTTACTTATGTATTTTATTTTCATTTTCACCTTTTTAACTACAAAAATTGTCGCGTTAAATTTTCAATTGATTCTCACTTTTTTAAATATTTGAATAAAAATGTCTTTAGTATTTTCTGTACAAATATTTTGAAACAAGTCAAAACAATATGTCAATTTTGTAATAAATAAATAAAAACAAGAAATAAAAAACACAATTAACCTCTATCAATTTGACTTGTTTAGAAGTAGGACCATATGATTGTAGTTTTCTTTCTGATTGGAATGCTGTGGAGAAATATGTCATTTTGATGAATGACTGAAATTCAGAGAAAAATTGTTTTAACAACACAATGGGAGATGGAAGACATGATTTGCATTGATTCAATAATTTAAGCATATAATTTTAGGATATGTGTTTTGTAGAAGAAAAACCTGGCCTAGTTTTCTTTTATACCTTCCAAAACCCTAATCACAAAACCCTAATCACTGTTTCAAGTTTCTCACACATACCTAGATAAACATATCCACAGCCATGAGAGTCAAATGTATATTTTTTGCATTTTTATATGCCTAGTGGATTGACACACTTGACATTCTTGAGAGAAGAAAGGATCCAAGTTCTGTGAAATGTGTGATAGAAAATGGTTGTAGAGACACCTCAAGACCCCAAGTCAGACTATTCTCCTACCTAACAGATATTTGAATCTTATATTAAACCCCTTGACTCGAGTAAACCCAACATGCTTTCGATTAACTTAATACCAACTGGTTCATTACATTCTTATTATTTTTATACATATCATGTTAAATTAAATAAAAAGCACCCCTTGCATTCTCGGACTTGGTCGTTCATGTTCTAGATTTCTATGCGGAATATTATTATTAAATAGGAACACGTTAACAGGTAAATGTTTTAGAGCCTAAGCGTTAATGAAGTAATGAAGTGATCACATGGTCACATGGATATGTTCGCCCAGACAAATCGAAATAGTCAAACACCGTACAGTGAGTCCACAACTTCATGTTAACAACACTTTTCGTGACTTGATGCCCAAGTTGCTGAGTTCCTTCTTCTGAGTTTCTTGCAAAAAATGGGAAAAGAAAGAGTCAAAAGTGAAAGAAGTGGATAAGTTTAGTGATTAAAATTTGGCACCTAATCACGCACATTATTATTATTCACAGTGGTAACACATTCATGTGATTTTGGTTTATAGTGGAGATGTTGATGGAGAAACTTTGGTTTTTTAAATTGATTTTGACTAAAGGATTCGGTGATATGAAAGCTACGGAAATGATTAAGAAGAAACGGACATGGGTGTCGAAAATGCAAATGAACATAAACCCCCAAAATGAACAGTGGCCCGGGCTCTGTTTCAACGAAAGTGAAAGATATGCGTATAATTAGCTATCTAAACTCAAACCATAAAAGCGCGCTTCTGTGCTTTTTTAACCAGGACCACCACCTAGTCACGTACCCTTGAATGCACATGAAAACCCACAATGCAAGAGAGTTACTTCAGCACCCAAATTCAGCCAAACCCACACACTCAAAACAAATAAGCGTACCATAACTTTCCAAGACCAAGTCAGAGTTCTTAGACCGAACCACTAGATCCTTAGACAAGCAGCATAACAAGGTTGACACGCTGCACATGCGCATCCATGCTGTCTCCTACCACACCTAATCTATCTATATTCTTTCATAATTCATCTCTCTTTTTCCAAAACAATAAACACCAAGTAATTTCCGACATTAGTTATGGCGGTTTCCGAGAACAAATCAAGCCAAAAAATATGTATACCAATAACATAATGTGGTCCAGGGCCACCACATTGTTCATACATAAACTTGGAATTTAATTGATTAAGGTTAATTAAACTAAACATGGCTACCATATCTCCATTACACCTCCTTAATAACAGTAATAATAAAGGAACTATGTGACAAATTACAGAGAGAGAAAGAGAAAAAATACTACATGCATATCCTGATATCCATTCATTCCCATCCCAAATTTACACAAGATCGTCATCGTCATCCTAGCTAGCTAGCTGGCTACCCGGCCCGATTGATTAACCCGCGAGAGGGGCAAAAAGGGGGAAAGTGAAAATTTTTCTGAGAATCTGAATTTTTTGCCTCACATCACTTTCCACGACTCCAGAGTGGGAAAGGAGGAGAAGGTGTCAAAATCTAAGCCTGCGGAACCGAAGGAGGCAGCGTGAGAATCTAAGCCTGCCAGGGGCGGGGCGAAAGGGAGTTGACCGGGCCCAGAAAGCCCGCTGGCAGGCCCGGATCCTGCCGAGGTGGGACCCACCACCTGCTGATGATGGTCCAACAGAAACGCCGAGGTGTCCAGCGTCGGCAGACAACCTGCGCCGCCGGAAAACCTCGCCAGGTTCCCCGCCGGACGCTGCGGCTCGGGTTTCAGAACCGAGGGCGCAATCGGCGCGGCAGCGCCGAATCTGACGCCGGTGACCTGCTGCACCATCTGGCGGAAGTTGGCCGGGTCCGCCGTGATGAAGGTGGTCTGGGAGCGCTTGGAGGCGCGCGACTTCCGCTTGGAGATCTTGCCTGTGGGCTGCGGGCCTCGGCGTCGGGGAGCAGAGTCCTGGTCGGAGCCGGAGAGGCTGGAGACGGTGGGAGTGGCGGCGGCGGCGGCAGTGTCGGGAGTGGCGACAAAGGGAGTAAAGTCGTTGTCTTCCGGGAAGACGGCGGCGGCGGAGAGAGACTTCTGAAGGGCCCTGGTGATGGAATCGGTGTCGCGGTTGAAGAACTCAGCCAGCAAGGAATCGGAGACGGATGGACGAAACATCATCCAGGGCTCAATGCTAGCGACGTTCTGAGATGATGCCATGAAAAGGGTGAAAAGGATAAAAAGGGAAGAGTAAGAGTGAAGAATGGTTTGGTTAGGTTTGGTTTGGCTTGCAGAGGAAGAAGAAGAAGTGAGTGAAGAGAAGGAGGAAGTGAAATGGAGGAAGGGAATTGAATGATAAATAGGGCGGTGGAGGGTATTTTGGAGAAGTGGAGTGGGAAAGCGCGTTGTTCGGGGGATGAGATCACACGCGTCACCTTGTCCGTACGCCACTGTGACCTAAGCTTATGCTCATACTATTGCTAAACTTAGCCACTCACTAACCATGGTTTATTTCACTTCACTCCACTTCACTCCACTCCCCCACGTAACTTAACCCTCTTCTTTTCTTCGCTTCCTTTACTTTATCACTCCTTCTACTACAATAATTAATCATTACAATCTAATTTAAATTCATCTATCAACAATTAATAATGTTTTTAATCAATTCTTTTATTAATGTTTTTTTCTCATTACTACTGCCAATAACTGTCTTCCTTCATTAATGAAATTATCACATATTAATTTTACATGAAATAAACCGTCAGATACTAAACCGTTTAAAGATTTTATTTACTCTTTTGAGTTGAAAAATAGAGTATTTAATGAAGTACATTGACGAGAAAGACCCAATGAGATTGAATGAATGAAGTGAAACTATGGTCAATCTGAGTGCAGTGACAGAAATTGTTGGTAGTTTTTTGTGTTCTAAATTGGTGTAAAAGAAGAGTGAGAAATTAGGGGTAGAGTAACGCATTGTTTAAAGAAAAGAAGATAACGGAAAACGGAAAAGGGTGTGAGAGGTTGCATGTGGTGGTTGGGCATGGGAGAGGAGAGTGTTGAAACGTAACGGTTGACGGTCAAGCCGCGTCATTCTCCTTCGACGCGTAAACTCGCATTCCGATCCCTCTTTCTAATGTAAAAAAAGCCATCTCATCATTTACCCGTTTTTTAAAGCCCACAAAACTTTAGTAACGTATATAATATCATTATCTAATTAAATTTGGAGTTATGCATTATTATACTTTATGAATTATAGTATACGTTTTCAAAAATTTTGAAGTTATCTGAAAAATAATATATATATATATATTTGTACTTACAAGATTGAAATATATTATTTTTCTCACAAAAATTATTCTTAACACTCAAGTCAAAAATATATAATAGTCAACAAATCCTATAATAATTGGATCTAATGAATAATGTTATCTATTTATATTATATTTATTTATATTATATTTATGGAGAATGTTAATCAGTGCTCTGAGAGCACTCGTTAAAGAATAATAATTGTATTTTGGTATCATCATTTTTACATTGAAACTGAAAGAATTAAATACAATAATTAAAATAGTATAAATGCACATATAAATTTTATACAAACAAAAATATCCTTTTAATTTTTAGACAATAACTTGCTAACCAGTGCCCCTAGAGCACTGGTTAAGGATAATTAGTATACATTGGATCCTACAAAAGTATATAGATAAGTGTAATATTAAATAAAATCTGACGTAATAATTATTAATTCAACTTTATTTTCTTTAAGAGACCAAAATACCCATAAATATTGTACATGTGTATGTATTTAATATTTTATTTAATGTTCACAAATAAAATTTAAAAACTAATTAAATAATAAAATAACTATATTTAATGTTTGTAAAAATTAAATATAATGAAATATAAGAAAATTTAAATTAACAGAAAAACCAACAAAAAAATTAGTGTTAAACATCTAAAAATATTACAAAAAGAAAACAATTAAAGTGTCAATTTGAAACTTAACTGAATTTTTTTTCTTTTTTAGTAGAGATCTTAAAAATTCCAAAGTCCTTGATATGTAACAACAGTAAGTTATTGTCTAAAAATTTAAAAGGGTATTTTTGTCTGTATAAAATTTATTATGTGCATTTATACTATTTTAATTAGTGTATTTAATTCTTTCAGCTTCAATGTAAAATTGATGATACCAAAGTACAATTATTATTCCTTAACAAGTGCCATAAGGGCACTGGTTAGCATTTTCCATATTTATATACTTTTGTCTAGGGATGACAAATTGGACCAACTCAGCCCATTTTGCCCTGCAAAGTGCATGTTAGGTTGGTCCATCACGTAGGTCAAAAATGGGTTTACTTTACTTACCCACCCCATCCCGCGAGTTCGCAGGTTGGTCCACATTTGTGACGCAAAATAAATTTTTTTTTGTGATAAGTAAAATAAAAACTTTTTTTATTTTTTCATAATAATTGATATTCATTTCCTATCAAAATAATTTCAATTAGTCTAACTAATTAAAAATAATAAACAATAGCAATGGAGATAATAGTTAAAATACAATAGCATGTCACCTTACAAGACATGTACAAATTTGTTAATTTAAAAATGCATAAAAAAATATTTCATATTTGAAAACTAAAATCATTATCTTATATACAATTATTATAATAATAATAACAATAATAATAATAAAAGAAATTTACAGAAACAATATGATGAATGATAAAAAAATTAAAAAAAGAATATTTAATTTTGTAAATAGGCCAGCGGGCCAGCCCGTCCCACCCTGTCTTTAGCTTGTACAAGATGTGAGGGGTAAATTTGTACGGGCCAACAAATTTATCCCCTTACCCACCCGCCTGATCGGTCCGAATTTATCCCCTACTTTTGTCCTTCGTAGGCAAAGATTTCATATGTGTAACCTAGTTTAGAATTTTTTAGGTTAAATCATTCCATAGGTCCCCATTTTTGTAGCGAAATCTCAAGTAGGTCCCCCGATTTTTATTTGACTCAATTGAGTCCCTATTTTCAAAAATTCGTTGCAATTAATTCCTTTCCGTTAGTTGACCAGTAACGGTGCTAATTATGTGTCACGTGTCAGCACATGGTTTTTTTGACTTTTTTTTTAATTTTTAATTTTCTTTTTATAATTTTTTTAAAAAAAATTAAAATTGTCACGTGTCAATCTGACATTGTGCCACGTGGCAAAGACAATGTGATGTGGCAGTGACAGTGCCACGTGTCACTATTAGATGTGAAAAGTCTCAATGTAGTCCCTATATTTGTTATTTTGTCTCAATTTGGTCCCAATTTTATTAAAACTGAATCAATTTCATCCTGTATCAAATTTAAATTTTATATAAATTTCAAAATGGTATTTTTATTATAGTTGATATTTTTAACAAAATTAAATTTATTTAAATGTATATTTTGCACTAATATTTATTTAAATTTTATTTTGAATATTTATATATCCATAATTTATAGATAAATGTTAGAGTTGTTTTAAAAATAAAAACTTTATAAATTCAAATATAAAATTTTAAAAAAAAATTATAACAATTCTAACATTTGTCTATAAATTATTGATATATAAATATTTGAAACAATATTTAAATAAAGTTCAATGCAAAATATACATTTAAATAAACTTAATTTTGTTAAAAATATCAATTATAATAAAAATACCATTGTAAATTTATATAAAAATTAAATATGATATAGGGATAAAATTGATTCAGTTTTAAAAAAATTGGGACCAAATTGAGACAAAATAATAAATACAGGGACTACATTGAGACTTTTCACATCCAATATTGACACGTGGCACTGTCACTGCCACATCACACTGTCTCTGTCACGTGGCACAATGTCAGATTGACACGTGGCAATTTTAATTTTTTTTAAAAAATTTAAAAAAAAATTAAAAATTAAAAAAATAAAATAAAATAAAATAAAAAGTAAAAAAAACCACGTGCTGACACGTGGCACATAACTAGCACCCTTACTGGTCAACTAACAGAAAGGAACCAATTGCAACGAATTTTCGAAAATAAAGACTCAATTGAGTTAAATAAAAATGGGGGGACCTACTTGAGATTTCGCTACAAAAATGGAAATATATGGATTTAACCAATTTTTTAAATAGCAACTAATTAGTCATGTTTGATTGATTTTATTAAAACCAAATTGCCTAATAGGAGTCCGAAGTCACACCACTTATGCCACTATTAAATTTTAATGAAAAAACAAAATCAGACCTACTTTTTGTCCTTTTACTTTCCCAAAAAGTTAAATATTAATATATTTTTATATTCTATTTACAATATATTACTATTATATTTAGAAATTATTGTAGTATAATATAAAATATAAATGTTTATTGAATCTTTCTCAAACTTGTTTAGAAAATGAATTTGAGTTAAATTCTACTAATTTTAGTTTATATAAATTATGAATCTATTTTATTTTATTGTAATTAAATATTTATTATAAGTCATTATGTTATGTTAAGAATATTGGTATTGATAAAATCTACAAAAATAAATTTAAATTGAATTACATTAACACTAATATAAATTTAAGATTTAATTGCTCTTTTGGTGCTTGATTTCGTTTAAAAAAATTAAGTTGGTATTCCAGTTCTTTTAATTTTAATTTGGTCCCGATTTTTTAAAAGTTGATGCAATTGAGTCATTTTTCTTAATTTTTTTAAAACAGATAAAGAATTTTTTGTTAAAATTGAAGTTATATTTTAGGATTGTTTGCTTTGTTAGTATTATTAACATAATCCTAATGCACATTTTGATGAAAAATCCTCAGTCGCTTCAATAAATTTAACAAAATTGACCAAATTGCATCAATGTTTGAAAAAATAGAACTAAATTGAGACTTGAAAAAAATAGGAGGAGCAACTTGATATTTTTGAACAAAAACATAGACCAAAAGAGTAATTAATGCTAAATTTAACATACATGTTGATATGGGAAGTTGTTGTATTTTGACATATTCTATAATATATTAGGAAGATTAATCTACAAAATTATTATATTTTAGCATAATTGAAAATAGGAAACGAGGTTTTGAATTAGGAATAATATGTTAGAAACACTAGTGTAGGAAATGGAAATGAATGCGATTATTTTCACCTTTTGGCTTCGGGTGAACAACCAAGACATATACTGCCGAGGTAAAAAGCTAGTTCTTTATGCCTCGGTTATGAACCTGAGACATATTAAGTTGTTACTGCCTCGGTTTCTGTCAAACCGAGGCCTATTGCGTATCAGAAAGAAAAAAAAAATTAAATATGTGTAAACCCTAATCCCTTCCGCTCTCGCCGCTCTCGAGTCCCTCCTCCAGCAGAAGCTCGAGCTCGACAAGGATGACGAGGCATCAACCTAAGGCCCTTCAATTTGTGCAGACAACAATAGATAAGAAATAATAAAGGCTGGTGCATCCATTGTTGGAGCAGCAAGATGCAGGAAGACGTGGTTATAGTTCGCTGCGGCCCTCCTCCCTGTATTCTCCACAGCATGTTCGTTCACTTGCTCTCTGATGCCATTATCGGCTTCCTCTGGATTCAGAGCGGCTGGATTGGCCATGACTCTGGCCACTACAACATCATGCTCAACCGTCGCCTCAACCACGCCGCGCAGATCCTTTCTGGCACCACAACGCGCACCACATTGTGTGCAACAACCTCGACTTCGACCCAGATCTTCAGCACCTGGCGCTGGAAATGCCTCTTCGACGGTGCAACAATGGTGCGACAGCGGTGCAACAAAGATGTAGGCAGAATGGGACGACGCACAGTGGCTGAATTCTCAAAGAAGAAGAAGGGACAATGTTGTAGAGTGAAATGGTTTGGGGTTTTTTAACCCTACGAAGCCCTACTACATATTGCCTTGTTAATTTTTTTTATTATTAGGAAGCTGATATGCCTTGGTTGGCAGCTTGACCGAAGCGTAAAGGCTTTACTGCCTTGGTTCAATTAGAACCGAGGCATATTCAGTGAGGTAAATGAAAAAAATATTAAAATACTACAACTTAACTACATCGAGTGAAGAGTGACTGAAGCGGAAAACGTATTTTGCCGCGATTGAAGAGTACCCGAGGCATAAAGCTATCTTATAATTTTCAAATTCAAAACAACAGGAATCGTAAAAATTTTTGAAGCTATATGCCTCGGTTAAAATACAACCAAGACATAAAAGTTGACTTTAATTTCAAAAATGCCACCATATATTTATATGCTTTGGTTGCTCGAGAACTAAGACATATATTGTGATGTAAAAATTCTAAAATGCACTAGTGAAAGTGGAAAAAGAAAAATCATAAGAATATAAGAAAGAAAAATACTTGGTGTTTTTTTTTTCTATTCTTATAATTAATATCAAAATCAATTCATAACAATTTTTTTCCCAAATAATAATATAAATAAGAAATTATTGAAATATGGAAATTATTTTTTTCTTGTAAGGTTGAAACTATGACTTACATTTGACATTCTTCCTCTTTCATATTTTTAATTTTATTTATTTTCTAGTAGATTCAAAATATGATAAATATTACTTTTATTGATAACTTTGTATTTTGGTTAAATTACTCTTTTGGTCATTGTATTTGTCAAGTAGTGTCAAATTGGTCCTTCAATTTTTCACTGTCTCAATTTGGTTCTTGTTTTTGTAAAAATGATTCAATTTGGTCTTTACCATTAATTTTGACCAAAAGGGGTTAAAGTCAACGCCATGTGTTAATATATTGTTTTTTTAAATTTTTTGAATTTTATTTTTATTTTTTACACGAGTCACTTTACAGTTGCTCCATGAGTCAAAATGATTCAATTTGGTCCATATATTTATTTTTAGTTTCAATTTAGTCCCAATTTTTGTAAAAATGAAGCAATATTGTCCCTCCTTAAATTGATACTCAATTTACTTTTTGTATACATTTTATGATGATATTTTTACTAAAGTTGACATTTGTATTAAATATTTGTAAAAATATTTTTAAACAAGTTTTTTTTTTAGTTTTATTATTAAACAAAGTTAAATCCCAAACTTAAATTCAATAGTTAACAATTTTGTCATCATATATAAAAGCATCAAGTGTACCATATTATACAAACTTAGTGAAGATTGAAAATCAAATAACTTGTCACACATAAGTTTAGGAACTAAATTTCAAGTTCAAAAAAAAAATCAAAGTTTAATGTTTTGTATAGAATTTAAAGTTAATTTTAAATATTTCTACAAATATTTAATAAAAATGTCAATTTTAGTAAGAATATAATCACAATATTTATACAAAAAGTAAATTGAGTGACAATTTAAGGATGGACAATATTGCTTTATTTTTACCAAAATTGGGACTAAATTGAAACTAAAAGCAAATATAGAGACCAAATTGAATCATTTTGACACATGGCAAAACTGTGAAGTGACACGTGTACAAAATTTAAAAAATTCAAAAAACCATAAATTGACATGTGGCGTTGACTTTAACATTGTCTGGTCAAACTAATGGTAATGATCAAATTGAATCATTTTTAAGAAAATGAGGACCAAATTGAGACAAAAAAAAAACTTGAGGACTAAATTGACATTACTTGACAAATAGAAGGACTAAAAAAGTAGTTTAACCTTAAAAGTTTAACTAGAATATACATATACATTCATTTTTTGTGACAAAGATGATTATCATATGTTTATCAAGTCTTCTTGCATGATGACATTTATAAAGAAGTGTACATAAAAATGTCTCTAGATTCTTGATATAATATTAAATAGTGATATGTAAATTTTGTAAATCTCTTAATAATTTATAGCAAACTCTTCTTAGATATTAGTTTGCCATGTTAATAATTTACAACAAACTCTTAGATATTAGTTTGCCGAGTTATTTATTGTCCTGAAAACTTGTGGATTTTATCAATCTTACTTTGACTATTCCTTATTTATCTTCATGATTGGAAACATGTATCATTTAATACTAGTGTGTGTAGAGAATCTTAGTATTTATAGAAATGATATTAAAACTATTGAATGCTTTATGTTTTATCTTCATACATGTTGTGACATGAAGGAATTAGGAAGATTGACAAGTTTTTCACAATGGAGGTTGTTCGGTCGCCCATTGTAATTTAATTATATCAAAGAAATTATGTCCTGAATATATTTCTGAGTTGGATTACTTGGAGTCATGGTCCTTTATTTTCTCATCTTAAAGATTACCTGAATATATGTCCTGAATATCATCTTAAAGAAAATCATCTTTTAGAATTGACCAATGGTCCTTTATTTTCTAATCCAACATGTTATTGATGCCTTGTTAAGCATCTCATCTACTTAGGTTTTACTGGACCTAATATTTCTTATGGTGATCATAACTTATCTCAGTCTATCGAGCAACCTCAGAAAAAACATTGAGATGTTGCACTATGTGTTGATTGTTAGTTGAAAAGGAACCATAAATAGTGTTATTTGTACATATATGGTCGATGAGGCTTAGATTGGAAAAGTTTATAACTTACTTAAAGATCTCTTGCAAGTTGGTTCATATTTCTTAGTAACACATATTTTATGGAAGATTGAAAAGTAACACACAATGTTTTGGTTCTCTAATAAAACAAAATATCGATCATGACTAACACCATGTGTAAATTAAAGTAGCTAAATGGTATTTTATCTAATATTCGTGTGTTTCACCATTAAAATACAAATTTATTTTGATAGCATTACAACCATTAATAAGTTAAAAATATATTTTCTCATGAATGAACTAAACATATTGGTATACATTATCACTTTTTTCATGATGAAGTTCTTAATAATAATATTTAGCATTCTTATTGATATATTTACGAGCTCTTGATACAATGAATTTTTTGTTTTTATTGAGTAGTTGGACATCCAAAACTTGCATGCACCAATCTGAAGGGGGCAATGCAAAGATATGTCATAAATGAAAAGATATAATGTATAAGATGTAATTGAATAATTTTTTTTTATCGACAATTGCTAATTGTTATTTTTTTGTTAATAAATGTAGTAACATGAATAAGTTAAAAGTAATATTTACAAGTGATTAAAAAAAATTTGTATTTGTGAAATTAGGACCATAAAATATTTTCGGAGGTCATACTTTTCATTTTGTTGTTGTTATATATATATATATATATATATATATATATATATATATATATATATATATATATATATATATATATATATATATTTATAAAATATAGATTAGTGTATTAT
>Ga0214542_1005709_pt1 | contig 23407 bp, 8 predicted proteins | sample CNSS1metaG_FD_160096 | JGI IMG/M metagenome (GOLD analysis project Ga0214542, IMG submission 160096) | Root nodule microbial communities from cowpea collected in UCLA plant growth center, Los Angeles, California, USA - CNSS1 | ecosystem: Host-associated > Plants > Roots > Nodule | place: USA...
TATATATATATATATATTTCAGGTTTAAATATTTATTAGATCCTAATTTTCGTTCAATTTTTTTAATTTAGTTCTAATATTTGTAAATTTTATTCAATTTGGTTATTTTTTTAACGTCGCTTAAATAATTAAGAGACGATTAATCGTGACAGTTGTGTGTCATTTTGTGATTTTTTTTGTATTTTTTTAAAAAATTTAATTTTTTTTTTATTTTAAAACAAATTTTCACGTGTAAGCCAATATCATGTTATGTGTCAAGATCAATGTCACATGTCAGGTTTTGTTTTATATTTGATTCTGATATTCGTTATTTTTGTTTAACTCAATCATTTTTTTAATTGAGCAAATCTATCACACTCCAAATTAAGATTAAATTTAATTTTTATATAAATGTTATATTGATATTTTTATTAAAATTCACACTTTTATTAAATATTTTTAATTTAGAGTTAGAGTTAGTTTAAAATTAAAATGAAAATTTTAAAAGTGAGAATTAACAATCGTAGTTTAAAATTTTAAGAGGTTAAAAATAAAATAAAATAATATAATCGATTAATATAATTTTTTATAACATTTTTAAAAGAGGAGTAAGTTCACTCAATGACATATTTGATGGTGAGTTCGGGATGACCATTGTCAATTGTGGTGAGTTCGTGTCTAGGGGTGTTGGATATGATGAAGGCTGGGTTTATGGATTTGGATTTGGATAACGATTATGATGTGACCCCAACAAGTCCAACATCAAGACAAGGTACACCTTCAAGAGGCCCAATAACAAGGGGCATGCTCAAAAAGATCTAATTGGGCTTCATCCAAGATGGCCCAAATCCACATGGGCTTCTCACACTTTTCACATGGACCAAAGAAGATGTGAAGATTTGAAGAGGTGTATCAAAGAGCAGTAGAATAACAATAAGATTGGCCCATTGTTTATATCTTGCTTTCTAGAATAATAAATCAAACAATGTGTAGTTGAATTGCTAAAATTGGGCTTGACTAAGCCCAATAGGAGATTTGGTCATAAGCTACCACTAGATTGTTTGACACTGGTTTCTCTTACTCACTTTTAACACTGTCTACGTGTCACCAATAATAAGTAATTTTCATTTTTTTTCCTCATTCACACACATGTGGCAGTTTTGGGTGGGGAATTTGGGAATTAAGTGAGCAACAATTCATTTTCACAAAAGAAACCACCAAAAGATCAAACTTTCTAAGTAGTTTTGCTTCCAACACCAAAGTGCTTAATCTTGTTGTTTCGTGGGGGGTTTTCTTGGGAAAGCCTTCATCTTCATTGCACAAAAACCCATTTCGAGTTTCCTTCGAAGGTTCGTGAAAAAAAAAGGCATTTTGTCAGTGTTGTTTTGCATTTTATTGGATTGATTGGGTTGTGTTCGACTAAAGTGATTCATTTGTGTATTACGGTGTTAGTGGCATTGAAGGTATGACATTTTGGTTTCCATTACTCTGACATTGAAGGTACGACTGTTTTAGTGTGTTGATTATGGGTGTATTTGTGGTGGGACTGAATGTAGTGTATGGTTGTGTTAGTGTTTGGGGGTTTTGGTAGTGTTTGGGGGTTTTGGTAGTGTTTGGGTATACGTTGAAGGTAGGGTTTTTTTTATGTGAAAAATTTGTTTTTTTTTGGGAAAGTTTATGAAATGTGGTGCTCGTGTCTTATGAGATGCTATAATAATTGAAATTTTTGCCTTAAGGGGTACATATTTATTGTAAGGGTAAATGGTTTTCTTATGAGTTGGTTACAGTATGACAAAATCATTTTGATGTATGAAGAATGAGATTTGGTTTTTTAGCATTGTAAATGTAGAACATGTACTATTTGATGTTGACAACGTGCCATAGGTAAGTAAAACTCGTTTGGTGATGCAAAAAGCAATGTAAATGGATTGAAAAAATAGTATTCATAACAAATTTGATTCAAATATGTTTATCGCTTTAATTGGATGCAATGTGGTTTGCTAAAGTTGGAGAAGTGTTTATTTGTATGATTTGTTGTAAATTTTGTTGTAAAAGAGTCACTGCATTCCCCAATTGTTTTGGCATGACTTCCCATATGTTTGACAGAGTTCTAGTTTAGTTAAGGTACATTGAAAGAAATTGATATGCCTTGTTCAAAAAATATGGATGTAGTACCCAATTATTTGCATAGGTGTGATCACATAGGTTTGTTACATTTAGTACCTGTTCAGTTGTGCTTAAAGTAAAATCTAACTCACCACGTTTTTGGTCATGGATCTCTAGTGAAGTATTGTAGGTGTATCTTCATTATTTTGTGGGTGTGTTTTAGGGCCATAATCGTTCAATGTTTGAAGTCCACAAATGAGTTTTTCATGCATGTGTAATGTTTTTATTGGTATTCATGGTGTATACTTCTAAGTACTGTATGCATTGTTCACAAAATATGAAAATACTCCCCAGTAATTTTAACAGGAGTCACCACATACCACTGTTACATTTAGTATTGGGTCATTTGTGCTTATAATTGCTCCCAAGTCACCACTTCTTTTTATCATGGATCCCCAGATAAGTAAGGGATATTTATATGAATGTTTAATGATTAAGGTTTGTTCATTGGTTTATTGGCAATAAATATGATATACACAAGTCATGGTTGGTTGTAGCACATTTAATGAAAAGATAAATTATGTGTTTGTTCATTTATTATGTGTTTATCTTTTCACAAATAATGTTATATTATTATTTCATAATTTGCTTAATTGTTGTCTATGGTAGGCTCGTCTTTGTACCTTTTGTCACACCAAGCACATAGTTGAAATGAATGAGTTCATCCTTGACAGCCATTGTGGAAGGATTGGACAAACACCATTCAAATGGTGTCTTGACATGGAAAAACCATTGTAGATAAACCCTCTTTTGTTAGAGCTGTTGAAGCACTGATTTTCTATAAATCATTTTTTTATGCAACGATTGGTTCCTTTAACCATTGTTGACATTTTTATGTGTTTAGGATTGGGTGTTGGTGGAGATAATGTTGAATTTTGTAGAAATATGTGTGGAGTGGTGGGTTCAGTTTTGAGCAACGAAGTAATAACTGTTGAATATGTAATTCAAATAATGAAATCCATGGTAGACAATGAAATGGATGATGTTGAAAATGATTGTCGGTTGTATATATTTGTTTATTTTGTCGTATTATATTTTCCTAGGAAATCAAAAAGTATTTCTAATAGTCCTGGTAGTGTTATAGACAACTTAGACAGGTTGTCAAAATACGATTGGGCGAAATCTGTTCATAGTTATTTGGCTAAGAGCTTTAGTCATGCTTTCTTGGCATTAGGCTAGGGGGAAATCTGTCCAAGAATATTGAATTAGATTAATCTCAACTTAAGGTCTATAAGTATTTAACAATTGTTCACAAACAACCAAGTAATGAACTTTACTCTCCTGTATATATGTTTTTTTGAATATGGTTTGAATGTCGTAACCCAATGTGATGTAGGCGACAAACACAATGGTGAAGATAATGATGTTAATGCTTTTGCAAGTGGTTCTGAAATAGGTAAATATGATAATGTTGGCAATGATTCTGAAGGTGCTACTGAAGATGTTATTCGTGATGATTTTGGTAAATCTCCTGACTTGAATGGTGATGATGATGTTAGTTGTTGTGAGGACATATCAACTCTTCAAGCAATGAATTCATTTGTTTCGGACCAGCCACATAGTACTGCATTTAGTGTAGACTTGATGAAGTTGTACAACACTTTGACTTACTTCGGTGTTCCTCATAGGTGAAAAAATTAATTTTTTTGTTTTGATGTTATGAAATTATGAAACCAATAACTGCTATTCTAACCAAATTGTTTAATTTTTAGGGTGGTAGCCAAAATAAATGGGCAAATTTTGGGGATGATTGAGTGTTGGGGTTTTGGTCCAGGGAATAAAGTGGACAACCTGATATGAAGTTATTTTAAAATTCATAATTTATGTTATTTTTGTCGAACTACATTATTGGGCTAACTGTGTTACTTGTGTATAGGCAATGTTTTTCGCTACAAGTACAATGATGTATTTTGACGATTGTTGTCTGGGCATATAAAGAGGATTGCTTTCAATCCATTATATATGGTATAGTTAATGTACATAGATTAATTAATGAAGGTATGAAAACAGAACTAAATATTTTTTATATTGTTATCGTATACCCATGTACTTCATGAAAGATGAAGATTAATAGAGGTCACTGGACATTGAATGACTATAAGACCTACTTTCGACCAGGACTATTTAACTTACACAATATATTGACTGCAGATTTTGTGAGAATAAATATATGTTTGCTATGTAATTTGTCTGAAAATTTATGTGTTTATAATGAATTTGATTTGTAGTTGTTCGCGCCAATTGTGCATGAAAATTATTGGTGGTTATATGCCGTCAATTGTCAAACAAAGCAGTTGTTCGTCTTGGACCGCAAGAGAATCAATAATGTTGTTGTAAGGAAGAGTTTCACAATATTAATTTTTTTTTTGAAATGTTTGTCTACTATTGTATTTAAGCTTGTGTTGAACCTTGCATGCTCATAATTTGGAATTATTATTTGGAATGTTGTTGAATTGCAATAATGATTTGAAGCCAAAGTTCGAAGTCCAATATGAAGTCACGTTTGTTAAGCCAAACTTGTTAGTTCTCAATGTTATATCTTTAAAATAAAGTTATGTGTATGGTGGACAAAATTATCATAAGTTTTAAAATGATGGAATTGTGGGATGGTGCCAAGAAATATGATGACAACAACATGCCTAATTTCACAAATGTTAGAACAACAATCTTCCATGTCTTTATATATTACAAGTTTTTTTTGCCTTACTGTGTTTTGAATATGACAAAGAATATATAAGTCACGATTACATCTTCCTACAGGAACAACTTCAGCAGATTCAGCACCAATACATAGGTCAATGGTTATTAGATGAAGACAACAGCCAAAGGCAAAAAGTACTTGAAGATTTTGACTTAATAATTAGCAGTTAGAAGGTTTACTAGAAAAGTTTATTTAGGGAAGTCATTTTATATTCCACATGTATAGTTTCATCAAATGTTTATTTTAAACAACACATATGTGTTATGTACTGCATAAGTATGTAAGAAAATAGAACGCTCATATTTGACCAATACTGCATGGCATGTGCTTTAAGTATAAGGTAGGTACCCATTTTTTTGTACATAGATCCCCACATAAGTTTGGAACATATATGTTGTGAATATGTTCAACAATTAATGTACGTATTGAGTTACTATGTTATACCACTAGTGCAGAAAACACATTTTATAACATGTAAAAAGAACTTAATATGATAGGTATTATGACGTCATAATTGTAAGAGTAATAGAAAGTGTGTAACGTCTCTACTGGAAATTACTTAATTAATTTAAATAAATAACCAATTTATTTAATAATCTCATATTTTCATTATTCCTAAACGCGGAAAAATTCAAAACCAATTACCGAGGTGACATAATTCAAACCAATATTAGTGTAATAACTTATTACAAATTCCAAAACTGTTCTGAGAAGGTAAAAGAAAAGACATAATAGATTTCCTATCTCCAACCCAAGCTATCCCGTCTCTCCATCTCATGTATTAGCAACATCACCTGTATCATCAATTGCTCTTGTGTAAAGAATTACACGATCATCGCCAAGCACAAACAGAAAGGGTGAGCTCAGTAATATAAGAAATCACATAAATTAAATAATATATAAACACCCAGTTATATTATCATAGTTAGACCTTGACCAAGACTTTTAACCCCAAGGCCTTTCAACCTTCACAACACACAACATAATTAGTCATGGACTCAGGATTCATGATGCTCACACGAACATGCCCGCTCATGGTCCTGCCTCTATGAACCTCCCCGTTCGTAGCCTTACTCTACGGACCTGCCCGCTCGTAGTCCAACACATGTGATCCACCAGTCACGTACCTCCCTGCACGCAGCATCTCTCAAATGTGAGCACAAAACATACGAACCTACCTCGCTCGTATCCTCACATGAGAGTAACTGGGTATGATCCTCCTCGCTCATACCATCACATGTCAACCACCATCCATGAACCTACCCGCTCATGGCACAACATCTCCTGATCCACGTTCGCATCAATGCGTACCACACATACAAACTGCACTAAACTCGCTTGGGCTAGAAGACTTAGCTTGAGCGACCAGGCCTGTCTCGCTTAAGCTAACCTTCCCACCTGAGCGAGTGTGCTTCAAAGGCTTAACGCGAGGTCTCGCTTGGGCGAGCCCTACTCGCTTGGGCGAGATCATCCCTCGCTCAACAACAATTTCCCCTCGCCTAGGTGGTGAGTCGAACAACAGTAGACATCCTTCCATTCACGATTTCTCGCTTAGGCGAGAACCACCCGCCTTAGTGAGATGTTCATTCACCCAAAACATGGGCTCCTCGCCTAAGCGAGATGCTTGAGCACAACCTCACAACTACGCGACTCCTCGCTTAGGCGAGCTGCTCTCTCCTAAGCGAGATGCTCGAACACAAACCAAATTTTTCGTTTCTGTTATTCTCACCTAAGCGAGCCTAGTTAGCTTGAGTGAGAATGGTAGACCTTCTCCCTATCATGCACGTAGAAACCAAACCAATTGCCCCAAACCACATTCCACTATGCTAAGCAATTCATCATAGAATACAAACAAGTATGATTTGAACACCAAATTGACCATCAAAATGCAAAATTGAACCATAAACCATAACAGTACAGTAAAACCCCATAATTTTCATATAATCTCATAAGGGTTTAATCATATTACATCAAAACAATCAAACCCCCAATTCACACCACAATGAGCACGAAATTTCATGGCAATGATACATTTATTCATTGTATAATTTAGAATAGGCGAAATTATTAACAACCAGAATATTCAGATCAAAGAGCTCCCCTAACCTGGTTCATCTCAGCTTAAGGTAAAGATGGTGGATGGTTCTTCTGGCCCCAAATTGGCTTTCCTTAGTGGTCTCCCAACTCAACTCTCTCTTGATTTCCTCTAACCCTCTTTTCACTCAATTTTCGTGCTCCTTCCACTCTCTAGGTTTTCAGACTTCCAAAACCCTCCTAATTACTCTATTTTCCCTTTTTATATGGTCCTAATTATGGTTAATGGCAAAAAAAAAAACGAAAAGGCTTTTTAATTGTCTATAATTGCCTCTCACTTCCTTTAGCCAATTGTTTCCTGCAATCCATCAATTTCTATGTGCAACCGTTATTTTATATGAAAGTTGTCTCCTTGAACAATGGTGATTGGTTCACTGAGTTTGTGTGGATTCTTTGAAATCTTTGTTGAAAGTGTTAGTGAGGTGTTGTCTATTATTCCGGAAAAATCAATTCAGAAATTGATTTTGAATAAAAGACCCATGAGGTTGATTTTGACATTTTACATTTTTGATGGGTGCAGGTTGAAATTTGAGTGAGTCTAGGAAGAAATTTCCCTTTCTTCATCGCGCTGACTACGACTTCCGTGATGCATTCTGCTTCATCTGTATTACGCCATCTACAAGTTAATAAAATTTATCAATTTGTTAAGTAAATTTTTAAGCCGAGAATAATTTTAGTCCCACATGAACGAGTCTTCTCACCTTAGTATTAACCAAGACATATATTTAGTAAAATGTAAAAAAGTTAATCTAAAAACCATGACCAGTCATGATATTTTTAATTAATTTTAATTTCATCACATATTTAATTTCTAAAGGGAACATTATTTCTCCAAAATTGACTTGTTTATTATAAAAGAGTTTTTCTTATTTTGTTAACCAAATTTATTTTTCTAAACTAGAAATGAAAAATTAAAAAATTAAAAATCGAAATTATACAAAAATAATTTAAAATAAATAATTAAAATTATTTGGTTTAAATTTTAAATACTGTAGGAATAACAAAAAATTTATAATTTTATGTAATATAATTCAAAAGTATAGTTTTTATTATTGATTTTTTGAAAAATAAAAAATATATAATAAACATATTTATGATATATAATACTAATATTGTAAAATTTTATTTCAAAGTATATTATAAAATTACAGAAAAAAAAACATGTTGGGTGTGGTGATAGTAACAAATGAAAGGAGAGATGAGGAAAAATAGATGAATCAAAAATGTATTACTGTTTAAATTGACTATGAAGAGAATCATACATATGTATATATATATATATATATATATATATATATATATATATATATATATATATATATATATATATATATAAAAGGAATTTGTTTTATCGAAAACAATATTTTTACATTTTTTTTGACACAATTTTGACACCATTCACATGTGATATTTTTTAAAATTATTTTTGGATTTTCTTTTTCTAGTAGTGACAAAGTCTTGTTTTGTCTATGTTGGTTACAAGAGTTCATTTTCAATTTAATGAAGCAGAGCGAAAAACCTAGGTCTGTTCTCTTGAAGCAGACCTCCATTCTCTCTAAACTGAAACATCTTTTGTTTAGCGTCATTCTTATTCCTTCAATCGACATTCTCTTTTGTCATTGGCGGACATTTTGTACGTTGTGGTGATGGTAGACGTTGTGAACCAATGTGTTGGTTGACGTTTGAGTATAAGAATGATGCGTAAAGGTGTGAAGTTGGTGAATGAAGTCATGACACGAAGGTATGCGCGTTTATAAGATTGTGAAGATTTTTGTTGATTTCTTATGACCTAAGTTTATTTTATTTTATTTTGCAAATTTCTTTCCGCCGTTATTATAGATGAAGTATGTTGGTGCTCTAAATGAAAGGTTAAGTGTGGAATAAAAAGCATTTATTGAAAGGACAATGTTTGGGTGGTTCACCGTCTTGAACGACACTGTGAAGATAAATAGAAATCTTTTATCTGATTGATGAAGTAGGTGGATTGAAAGGAGAGGTGATTTTTTCCTTTTGTTTATTTTTTGTTAGGCATGTATGAGTTTTTTTGTTGCCAAATCGAAATGGATCAGTTTTTTCCTTACTTTTAATGATTGTGATGACTTACAAAGTCTAGATAAATATAATTAGGGTAGTTTAGTGCATGAATATTTGGTTAGGAGTTTGTACAGTGCTTCATTAACATTGAAGAATAAAAGAAATACAACTAAATTCCATGTTGTTGGATATGTGTGCATGTAGCAGGTAAAACATCCTTATTTACTTTTGATTTTAACTTATTTAGTTTATATTATATGGTGATCTATGACTAGTTGTATGGTTCTTAATGTTTCAATTATGATTGTATGATCATTTGCTTATTTGCAACGCAAAGTTCAATTGTTGGATAACAAAATTTCTGGGATTGTTGCATTGGATGAATGCCAAAGTAGGTAGCAGTATTATTAGAAGTGCTTTGGATAAGGTTGTGGTTAGTATTTTTATTTTTTTATTTGATGTATTTTGTTTGTTTTTAGATTCCATGAATGAATTATGTTCTTATTTTACAAGTTGTTAGTGATGTTACTATGTCAAAATAAGAGCTTTGTCATCTTGTTGTGAAAGAAGCATTTGAAGAATTTGGTTATAGAGTTAAAATTGAAAATAGTAAAACTGAAAGTGCAACTGGTTTTAAAGACAAGGAACACCTTCTACATGTTGTAGAAGAACAAGAACAAGTCATACATGAACTTGAAGGTTTTATTTTTCGATTAGAAGAATTGACCGAAGAAAGGAGGAAACATCAAGCTAAGGATGATGATTATGAAGATCTTGGTGCAATAATGAATGATCCTCATTAGAACCTATGCAACGAGGGTTAGATCATTATTTGAATTTATTTATTATTAATTTTATGATGTGAGCTTAATTATATTTCTGTTGTTTTAGATACAACCACAATTGCTTCAATATCTTCTAATCTTAATTTGGTTCTGGTCCTCATTGGAACAAATATTAAAGACTCTAAAGAGAACATGGAGATAGTTCTTGGCAGCATGGATCTCGACCTTGCATTAAGGATTGAGAAACATCATTCTCTTACGAAATCTAGTACCTTCAAAGAGAGGAAATACTATGCGAAGTGGGACCACTCAAATTGCACGAGTTTGATGATAATTAACGCAACATTCCAGAGGTCTTTAGGGGTGCTATATCTGGAGAAATTACAAGTGCTAAAGATTTCATTATTGAGATTGAAAAGTGTTTTGTGAAAAGCGATAAGGCAAAAACAAGTGTTTTTCATCAGAGCTTGATTTCCATAAAGTATTAAGAGAAAGGAAATGTGAGATAATACATCATGGGAATGTTAAACATTGCTTAAAAACTTAAGGCGCTGAAACTTGAGATGTCAGAAGACTTACTCACATTTAGTTTTGATTTTTCCCTTCACAGTTTGGACAATTTAAAGTATCTTATAACGGTTAGAAGTAGAAATGGTCTCTTAATGAGCTCATTTCATATTGTGTACAAGAAAAGGAGAGACTAAAACAAGAAAATACTGAAGTTCTCACTTAGCAAGTACCTCCAAAGATAAGGACAAAACGAAGAAAACTAAGAATCTAAAATATGAAGTTGTTAAGGTTCCACTACAAAAGAAAAAAAAAATGAACGTTTCTTTTGTAATAAGGTTGGACATTTAAAGAAGAATTGTACAAACTATCATGCTTGGCTTGCAAAGAAAGGTACAATTATTACTTTGGTCTGATCTGAGGTCAATTTAGTTTTAGCACCAAGAAACACTTGGTGGTTAGATTCAGGTGCCAATACTAACATCAATCTTTCGAGAGTTTCCTAAGCTAAAGGAAGCCATTTGATTATGAAAGATTGATATATGTTGGAGATGGCAAATCGATGTAGGTGGAAGCTATAGGGCATTCTAGATTATTATTGTGTACTGATTTTTATTTGGATTTGAAAGACACTTCATTGTATTGTCATTTAGCCGGAATTTGGTTTCAGTTTCTTATTTGGACAAATTAGGATATTTGTGTTCATTTAGAAACAATAAATTTAGATAGTGTTTAAATTCAAATACTATTGAAACTAGTTCACTTTTGGCCCATGACAATCTATATATGCTTGATATGGTGGCTTCCTATAGTGAATCCTTAACTACAACATTGCATGGTACAAAGCATAAAATTGACGATGCTAATTTAGGAGCATTGTGGCACAGGCGTCTAAGTCACATCTCTAAGAATAAAGTTGAATGACTTGTGTCAAATGGGATCTTGGATTCTATTGACTTCGCAAACTTTGATGTTTATGTTGAATACATTAAAGGTAAACAAACCAAAATAATGAGATTAGGTGCATATAGAGCTACATATGTCTTAGAATTGATACATACGAACATTTGTGGGTCATTCCTAACACCTTCATGGAATGGTCAACAATATTTTATATGATTCATAGTTGATTACTATAGATATGCATACATATATCTTATACATGAAAAATCTCAATCTTTGGACGTATTAAAATGATTTAAGGCTAAAGTTGATAATTAACTCAACAAAAGGATTAAGAATGTCAGGTTTGATCATTGTGGTGAATACTATGGCAAATATGACACATCAGGTGAACCGTTCAGGGCCATTTTCCAAGTATCTAGAGGAATGTAGAATCATCCCATAGTACACCATGTCTGGTTCATCTAGCTTGAATGGTATGACTGAAAGATGAAATCATACTCTTCAGGATATGGTAATGAGCATGATTTGTCATTCCAGACCAATATCTAGGCCTTTTTAGTTTTTATGCATTTAAATACTTGGATAAATGTATAGGTATAATAATGATCTAAGTGGTATAATTAGCATTATCCAATAGCTTATATTTTAGCCAAGTTTTAATTGTTGTTTTCTCCTTGTAATCTTGTTAGGCTAAGAACCTTTCTACAAGCCCAACATTGAGATGCGCCTGCAGCCCAACACCCTAAGAAAGACAAACCAATGGAAGCTCAAACCAATGCCTCCTTTAGCACCAACCAGTTTTATGATTGGGCTTGAATTGTGCAGCCCAATCTACATCGAGCATACTGCAGTGTTTAAAATCCATTTTTTGATCCAGGGTCATATTGACTTGTGTAGAGGCAATGTGATCCAACTTCAAGGGTTCTCTTTTACTCTCACGCATTCCCTCCCCTAGGGTTCGTGTTTCACATTTCTCCTTCATGCGTTCCATCCTTGGCAGCTAGGGTTTAACTTTATGTCTCCTTGTCGTTAAGATCCTTGATATCTTCCCTTTCTTCCCCTTGTTCTTTGTTAGGGTTAATTTCACCATTAGAGCTTAGTCTCCTTTTACATGGCTACCTTTTTGTCTATAAAAGGCAGGCCAACGTTTACAATGGATAGCTTTGATGAATATTGAGTGTGATTTTCACCTTTCTCAAAGCTCACCTCTAACCTTATATATAAGACCCGTGAAAATTAGTTAATTAAATAAATAATTAATTAATAAATACGGGTAGTGGGTGTCTTTATGACATTAAATATTGAATGATATGATGTGGAAAAGTATTAGCTCAAGTGATTGAGAGTACTTGATTATGTGAGAGGATTTGGGTTCAAGTTCTATATGCCATTTATATGCTATTTAATTTATTATTATTTTAATAAGATGTTGGAGCATGGTGAGTGATAATATAATCCTAGAATTATAGGAATTATCATGAAACATGAATTGGTTGTACATTGACTTGACATTGGCATGATTATGGGTACAAACCTTGGAGATCCAAATTAAACTTTCTTTTTGCCAAAATTTCTCTTGGCATGAATTTGAAAGGACACTGAAACCCTAGCTGAAAAGAGGCAGCCAAGAAGGGCTGGAAAAACAACTCCTAATGAGCCTTGAATGACAATTAAGTCCAGTTTAAGGCACATTTTCATTTTTCATTCCATCATTGCTAATTAAGGCCAAATTTAGTGAGAATAAAGGGTGAGAGAGTGGGTTTTTGCTAAGGCTGCCATTGGTGCATATTGAGAGAGTAAATTATACTGCAAAGATAGAGAAATGGGAGTGAGAAGGAGTCTTGAAGGAGGAATAAAAAATCTAGGGTTAATTAGGATCAATGACTCAAAGATTTGCACACTTTTGGAGCAAGGAATCCATGTTAGGGGAGCAGGAATCGTACCTTTATTTCGTGTTGTTAATTGCCTGAAATGTATGATTAATTGGATGCATATACTCTGCCTTTGTATATTTTTCGTGTTTTCTGGAATTTTCCAAAAACCACCTAACAAGTGATGAACTACCGCCAGGCGACTCATCCTTTTCTGGGTAGTTTTGGGTTCCAGAGATGGAAGCGCCTAGCGGCACGAGCTTATCCGCTAGGCGACGCATGGTTGTGTACCCAGTTTTTTGGGTTTTCTATGAAGGGCCTGGCAGTGATGAACACCCACTAGCCGACGCAAGCCAATTTTGGCTCGATTTTTTATGTTTTCTGAGTTTTGGGCAAAGTTTAATCGGTGAAAAGGGTGTTTAATCATAGATTGATAGAAATGAGAGGATTAATTGTGAAATTACAGCGTGGTGTAGGGGAATCAAGCAATATTGGTTATGCATGAATATTAGGGTTGACAGATTTGGGAGCTTTGATGAATTGAGTATAATTATGGTAGAATTGTACTGGAATTGTTGTTGGATATAGTTAAATTTGAACATTTGTACCACTGTTACCATGTTCACGTGTGAACTGCGAAGATAGGCAGAAAATTATGTTGGGGAACTGTGGGAAGGGGCTTACAGGTGCTCAAAATTCTGGAATTTTTCCAGAATGACATGCACCGCCTGATGACACGGGGCCTGTCACCAGGCACCGGCACAAAGATATTAACTTTGCATGCCTGTGAGGATTACTGATGGTTTTGGGATTCTGGTGAATCAGGTTCTTGCTACCTGTGTAGTTGGAAGGAGTAGTTGGATAAAAGCCTTTGGTGATGATATGTGCAAATTAGAAGTAGGGATTCTGTGATTATTAAGGGGAAAAGAAGGTCATGATAATGCAGTAGGAGTTACCGTTTAAATGGGAAATAAATTTTATATAACCTAATATGGTATTAGTCATGCTGAGATGTTGATTAAGTAAAGTGGGATTAAAGGATATGGGGCAAAGATCATATTACATGAGATGATACCAATACTTGACAAATTGATGCTTAGTAGGTCTGATTTAATGATTAGAAGCAGTTTGAATTGTATCTAACCAAACCAGTGTTATTATGGGTTAATGTGGGATTCATAGTTAGGCAAAGGTGGTGAAGGGAATTATGAGTAATCGTGCATTAGTGGATTATTACACTTAGAGAGCTAAGTTGAGAAGGAAAGGGTTAGAAAGTGGGAAAAATGTTGCAGGAATTAAACCAGTAATCTTGCTATACTGGTGTAGTGCCTGTTGGTGAGTATAAACTGCCAGGCAATAGCTACGAAATCAGAGGAGAATTAGAACACGTGGCAATTCTTGAGTTATGGCTCAAAATGGCATATCTTGAGTTGTGGCTTAGGATGGCGGATGAACACGAGGAACTCTTAAGTTGTGGCTCGGGTTAGCGAGTGTTGCCAGTGTGAGTGTGCGAGTTGTGGCTCGTACGGTAGGTCCAGATAGATTGCCCTCCTTGGTATGAGACCAAGGAGTTTGGTAATCTTTGGACATTATGAATGTTATTCATATTGGAAACTCCACCTGGCATTACGGAGTGTGGTCCGTAGCATGGTTTCCCGCACATGCCCTACCAGTTGTGGCTGATAGGTGTGGTAGCAAGACATCTCGAGGTACTGATCAGAGGACGTAGAACACGGGTAATGTGGTGGTGACCTGTGGCGTGAAATCAAAGGATAAAAATTCCTTTGATGTAATTGGATGGTTTATTTGATGTGTGTGTGTGTGTATATATATATATATATATATATATATATAAATATATATATATATACATATATATGTATATACATACATATGTATGTATATACATATATATGTATGTATATATACATACATATGTATGTATATACATATATATGTATATATATATGTGTGTGTGTGTGTGTGTATGTATGTGTGTTTATGTAATTGTAAGCTCATCCTATCCGCTTATGTTTGGCGATTATCGTGTACGCGGTACACTGAAGCAGATGATGTTGCAGGTGGATCTGGTGAGGCATAGAGCCGGAGCGAGGCTAGTCTGGAAGAAAAGTTTTATCAGAGTTTTTAAGTTTTATGTTTTAAATGAATTGTAATCTCTTATATTATCAAACTTTGATATTGTATTGAGTTTTACGATTATGGATTTTGAAAATAAATTATGAGTAAATAAATGTTTAACTTTTCCGCGTTTTGGGAAAAGTCATTATAATAAATGATGCGAAATGATTAATTCTATTTTATTTTATTCAAATTTGTAATATCCGGTCAGGATGTTACATTATATAAGGTACTCACCTTGTCGGGTTACCCTAAACAGTGAGAGTCAAAGAGGCTCCCTTGGTGGAATGAAAGAGAGTTCCACCAAACATTTTCATCTTCAACTGTGAGTTCGTCATTTTCCACTGAAGGATCGATGATTGGAGACTTCACAAAGGATTTTCGCCATTCAAATCACGATTTGAACGATTCTCCATGAAGCGTTGCTCATTAGCTAGCCATGTAACACATGACATAACAACATATATATCAACAACAACTCACCCAACATTATCACAATGTATGCATAACCTCAACCAAGATAAGAACTACCACATGTTCCCTAATCATAACATATAATCATCAACATATTACCACAGGTAATATCAAACGGTATGACATTCTATCATAACCCATCGCTCTACCTTTCATGCGCAACATCGTCTTTCAGAAAAAGGCTTTTCCCCTACTTTCTATAGACTTACAAGTAACAACTCTACCCGCTCGACAAAGCCTTGAGTAAGAGCATTATTTTTAAGCTTATGCCAAAGCCTCATGGCTGAAAGAAACAATTTTACCCTAACTTGACAAAGCCTTGCAAGTAAAAGAACAATCTTAACTTTACAGTTATCAGAGAATTCATATTGTTCCATCACATATGTATACATATACATACAACATCTTATCACAAGATCAAACATACCTCAACTCATCATGCAATTGCATCATATCAAGTTACTCATATGCATATAATCACCTCACCAGTGAGTAACCACACATCATCATCATATCATGTCATACATTCATCACAGTAATATTACACCATCCATAATAAACATGTAATATCAACTTAGCACCTACAATATCATTCAAACCAAACAAAATAGTAAGAAAAAAACAACTTAACACTCAACGCCATTTGCCTCGTAAAACCACCGCCCAACACCAAAAAACCAACGCTCAGTGCCCAACGCCTCATAAATATGGAACGCTCATCACCTAAAACTGGGGCTAAACGCCCTACACCTCGTAAATAGAACGTTCAAAGTTGCACAAAAATACAAAAAACAAGAATTTGATGCACAAGGTACTTGTTTCATACATTCCAACAATAAAAAAAGATGCACAAAAATATTATAAACTTTCCATTACCATATACTTATCTCTCAGAACAAAAAATACACGCATCAAAAGGCTTCTTATACGGATATCCTCATTCACAACTATACCCATCACGCACCGATTCTTAACAAAACACAGGTACAATATGTATACCGACTTACTTCACCTATGAATAATCTTACCAAAAACCTTAACAACCTAAACCAAATTGCACCATAATAATTTGCACATACCAATCAGGCACATAAATTCACAACATTCAACTCTAATATCATGTTCACAACATCAAAACATCAAGCTTAAAACACCTAACAACTACAAGCCACATTCCTAGAATCAAGACCACAAATTTATTTACATATGAACAAGGACTATAATTAAATAACATACCTCTTTACAAGCAACAAAAATAAATTCATCCATCCAAATTTTTGTACACAACCTGAGCTATACAAAAATAAAATATTCTCCAACACCACAAATAATCACTACAACAAAAAGGACTTTAGACCACACTAAACAAGACCACGACTATAAAAATGTGGTTTAACTATAGTAAAGGTACCATTTTTTTAGACGTGACTTAAAAACTATGTTAAGCAACATTTATATAAAGGTTGCTTGTAAAAAGTGTGGACTAATCCATAAAAATGTGATCTAAAATACATTAAAAATTAAAGCTTTTAGATTAGAAGTATTCCTTCCATTTTTTGACTGAAAACGCAAAAATTTGAATTTCTTCCCTCCTTTTGATTTTAGACTAAAAACGCCAAGAGCTCATAGTATTGAAAATGTGAAGGTTTGAAAAACACATACATGAAAACCATTGCCTTTTAAGAGGATTTTAAGCAACGATTTTAAAATTGTTGCCGTACTCAAAATTGTGGTCTATTACCTAGAGCTACGCTCACCTAGACTATGCCTAATTGTTGTATAAACTTTAGCCCACGATTTTTGTCGTTTAACTCACAATTTTGTGTTATTGCCTAAAGCGAGTTTTGGTTATAGTTAACATTTCATAACTACACTAAAAAAATTATCCTTCATGTAAATTGCACGAAAACCATGAACATCACATCATCTCAACATATAAAAAAAATAAGGAAAAAGATTTATGGTCAACCTCCAAAAAGATTCAACTTGCCAATATGAATATCCTCAAAGATGTGAATTTACTCAAGCCCAATTTTTTTTCCTATGAACACAAAAATTCCACCAAGCCATAAAATTCCCAAATTCTCATGCATTTATATTACTCAAAATTTACCATAAAATAAAATTTGCAATATGCCGTTAATCCCAACAAATCACGTCAACAACATTGAATCATTGTTTCATCATCAACTCATCCATAGAGTAAAAGAGACAAAAAAAATTATAATCATCCAAAAGATACATCTTATCATCCCAACTTCAACCATTTTACCGAAAAACATAGCTTCCCTTATAAATTCCATATTTCCCCTTCAAAATATCTCCATGCAATTAACCACAAAATAATGAGAACAAGGATTAGCGCCCCTTACTTGGAAATTCCTTATCACAAGTTCTTCCTTCCAAAAAAAAAAAAAAAACAATCTACACCAAGATGACTCTCCTTCTTTACCCTCCATACTTAACTAATTTTCTAAGCACTTTCCCGTCTGAAGCTTATGTTACTCTAAACCACTCTAAACACTTAAAAAAATTATTGACCCCTTTTGCCCTTCTCTTTTTCCAATGTTAGTTCCACTTAACAATTATGCTCATATAACTCGCCTTAATTTCAAATTAATTTTTTGTGCTTGCCACCAAAGACACACATAATATCCATCCTTTAATGCATTCAAGAAAATAAATTATGAACAGGCTTAATGAATTATAATTAATTTATAAAACAAAATTCACACCAAAAACACACATAAACACATCCAAAATAATTATAAAAACAATATTTAAATATAAGCATTCCAAATGCACACATCAGGAATCAAACCCTTAATGACATGTGCTACATCACGCTTTTGTAAAATTATTTATTTATTTATTTAAATAATAACTCAACTAAAAATCACTCCTAAAGTTATAATTATTTTTTCCTAAGTCTTACATATTCCACATGGAGCCAATCAAAACATACCATATATGTTAAGAACCCACCACGTAATGGTTGACAATAAACCATGTAACATACAAGTTCACCACCGAAAACTCCCCAACACCTAACATAGTCATTCCTTATAAAGCGCCCTGTCTGAAATCCAAAGGATAACGATTGTTTCAAACAGGTTTCTATTACTCACTTTTGAGACTACCTACGTGTCACCAATAATAAGCAATTTTCATTTTTTCTCGTTCACACACGTGTGGTAGTTTTGGGTGGGAAATTTGGGAATTAACATTTCGTTGGTTAATTGCCTGTAGTGGAATGAAAAGGTGAATCCTTTGTTGGTTCATTTTGACTCTAGAGTGAAAAGGTGAAACCTTTGGCATGGAGATTTGATATCAATCAATGGAAAAGAAGGGCTTTTTACAATGGATATGTGGGGTTCTACCTTGAAAACTTTCATCTTGGTCCTTTGTTCGTTTAGAGAAGCGCATTTCGAAAAAGAACGAAGCTCCTTGAAGAACAAAATATTTGGGTTCAGAGATAACCATCGGCGTGGTCTCCTTTGGTGGTTGGATTTTTGGTGGTTATGTCGTACATTGTGGTAGACTTGTGGTGGGCGTGGTATTTTGATTTTGTTCTGTTCATGGTCACAAAAACAAAATGGGGCAAAAATACATGAAATTGCAACAAAAATAGTGTGGAAAATAAGGTATTTTCGGTAGAACCTTTAGATTCTATTTTACATGCATTAGGACCTAAGATTATGGTTTGTTATACAAATGTATTTCCATCATTTGTGCAAAGCTAAGAAGCATTTGGGGGTTGTGCATCAACAATTAAGTGTCGAACAAAAATGATATCTTGAAGGCAGTCTTTTTTTGTGGTTCACAATGTTAAACGAATCGGTAAAGATAAGTTGTAACTTTTTATATCTATTATGTAAGTCCTCTTAGGCACTCACAACTTCACTCCTTTATCAAGTCTGCACCTTCCATTCCTCTGTTAAATGGAAGGACTTGATGCCTCGAAGCAAACTAGAAGTCTAGTTTGTTTAGGAACTCTCCTTTGGTTTCAAGTGGTGAAATATTTTTTCCTCACTTCTGGATATTAGGGAGTGAATATACTCTAGGTACGAACTACTATAGTAGCATTCAATTTATGGATACAATAATTGTGATCTTGTATGTTTTAGCTCTCTTTGATGAAGCCAATGTGGCTTCATTGTTGAATGTGAATACCTAAGAGCTAAGCCTTCATATATGTTATTAGTCCCATTATGTTTATTGTCTTAACTTTCTTGTTGAAAAATCAAATAATGAAGGGTGGTACCTTAGTTCCTACATAAGGCTAACTAGCTTTCGTTATAAATATAAATCATAAACCATATACCATTTAGTAATATAAGCATAAATAAGATACAACACTAATTTTGCATCTTCATATATAACAAAGATCAAATAATTAAATATTTGGGTTCTATTTCCATATAAATTCTACATATATAACTATGTTATAAATATTTCACTAAAATAAATAGTTTTAACCTCTCTAGAATTGTTACATCCCTTGACATTGAAACTAATTTCCTTACAAAACTTGGGCAAGTTATGTATATTGTGCTATTGCTATTACTTTTGCTCAATTTTATTCCTTTTATTTTATTTTTATGGGTTTGAATATACTTCACATGTAGGGTGCCTTGGCTGATGTAAGAGACCATGTCTTGGAGATTACTGAAAAGGAAATCAACATCTTCCTTAAGAAGACATTATATTCTGGAATTAATATTTTTATAATCTAGAGTAATTTTTTATTTATTTTAATTTTGGAGCCATCACTATTTGATTTCTTTGAGAATTTTTTGTTCTGGTGATATGAAACATATTTATAAAATGTATTTGTAGGTGAATTAAATGGAGAGGAAATGGTAAAATGAAAAAAAAAATTATAAAGAAAAAATATAACTTATTATGAGAGGTATTTGGAGACCTGTCATAGTAGGTTCATTTACTCTGACTGACCCAATTATACTTGTCATAATAGGTCAACTTTATTGTGTTAGCACTGTAAACCCATACCATAATTAGTTGGACTTACTATGATTGTTACTCAAATACATATCATAGTAAGTTAGACTTACTATGACAAGTTTTTGCAGCGTCATAGAAAAAGCGCACTTTATAAGACCCGAGAAATTTAAATAATTAAATAAATAATTATTTAATAAATGCGGGTAGTAGAAGTCTTTATAGCATTTAATGTTAATTGTTGTGATGTGGAAAAGTATTAGCTTAAGTGGTTGAGAGTACTTTAATGTGTAAGAGGATTTGGGTTCAAGTCTTATGTATGTCAATTTTGTGTTGCTTGAATTATTTTAATTTTAATAATATGCATGATTATGTTAAGTGATAACATAATTATAGAATTATAGAAATTATCAAGAAACATGAATTGGCTTGATGGTTTAGCATTGATTTGGCTTTGGCATGGTTGTGTGTTCAAATCTTGCTGAGAATGAAATTGATTTCTTTATTTTTGCTAATGTAATTGTGACTTGAATTTGGAAGGGTGGAGAAACTCTAGAGACTTTGGGCTTCCAAGGGAAGGGAAGGGAAAAACAACCCATAATGAAAAGATGAAGCAAGTATAAAAGTTATACACTAAATGCGAGTCGAGAAGCCATACTACAAGAACGTGCAATTTGGAGCATATACAGCTCTCCCAACCCACACAGTCACCTTGGTTTGTTTGACCTTAACAAATGGTGTAACTACCTTCAAAATCAGGGATACACCCCAAAAGTGTGCTAAAGTAAAAGGTTTTATAGAAGAGCTCATCGAGTTCGGCACACTAACTCGCTTTATTTAAAACTCACATAAATATATGCGATTTCGCATATGTGTATGATTTTTAAATATTTTTATTGTATTATAAGTTAATAATAATATATGTGAATTCATTAAAATAATATATAAGAGAAAAACAATAAAAGTAGTAAGGAGTACTTGAATATTAGTTGTAGGAACTACAAACAGTGGTAGTCCTTTTAAAGGACATGAGGAGTTATGGCTCCCCAAAGGTTTTCTTAATTTTTTTATATATATTTTTAAAATATATTTATATATTATTTTATTATTTATATTAACCTAGTTTAAAAAAACCTTTTTAAAATTTGAAATCATGTTTTTTGCCCTCTTTTGTTATTTCTTATTTTTCTTCATTTGGTTTCTCTCTCTTTTGTACCTCTCTTTCTCACATCTTCTTTCTATTTCAATTTTCAACATCAATCTCTCATCATTTTCAAAATTAAATTGCACCAAGGCGAAATTGAGGAGATAAGGAACATTTAAGACCGAACAATTTCTTCTCTTGAGTAAGTTGAATTTCTACCCCTTTTTTTCGAAGCAATTGTTTTCCTCTTGTATGTGACTTTTCTACATTAATAAAATCATGATCTACTTATTGATCGAACTCTTCTTTGTGTAGATAGAGCTATTTTAGGCTTTGAAGTTGTATAAGGAAAGAATAGTATTGAGAATCTACCTTAAGGTAAGGGAAACTAATTATTTAGAATTTTTCATTTTCTTAAAATATTGAGTTTTGGCTTTGAGATTTAATTTGGGGTATTCATAATTTTATGTTTTCCTAAATAGGTGAGAGGTGACAAATTTATATTAGAAAAATTATGATAAAGAGTAAACAAATTGATTCATTTTTCAAAAGGAAGACTTGTAATGAAGATGAAAAAATGTATCTACGTCAACTAAACTTGAGAAACTTCATGAGAATCCAAGAATTAAGAAAATGAAAAACAACTCTCTAAAGTTTCTAGAGTTACATATAATAAATTTGAAAATTCTTTAGAATGTGATCCGGTGAAACATCCTAAAATTTGGCAATACCCACCAAATTAAATTGATGAGGTACAAAAGACTTATATAAAGTGGGGTTCATATCATGACTCTTCCAATTTTTATAGTGACAACTGAAAGATCTTTTTTTACAATGAAAATAATCAAGAACGGGAATAGAAATGAAATGGAGGCTAAATGTTAAAGCAAGTAGTATGATAATCTATATTGAAAGAGATATTGCAACAAGCTTTAGTTCTTATTAAATTATTAAAGATTTTGTTAAGTTATTGGAAGAGCTTAGAGCATCACTCTATCTAAAGATAATTTTTGTTTTTTTCAATATATTACTATTGATGATAAATTTTATGTTTCACTTTCATATATATTATTGTTATATTTTTTTTTTTAATTTTACTATCATGTGTGTTAAAGTAAAGAAAATGATGAGAGGAAATAAAAACAAATTAATTAGAAAAAATAATTTATAAATAGAAAATTTGTGTCTAAGTTTTGCCACAGTTTACAAATATAAAGAAATAAAAAAGATAAAAAAGAAAAGGGAAACTTGTGATAGTTTTACACATAATATTTCAAAATAGTAATTACTTTTAAAACAATCAGTTAACAATTGTATTTTTAAAATAATCCGTTAAACATTATATCATAAAAGATAAAACAGAAATAAAAATTGTGAACATGAAAACTCTTCCTATATAATTATAGATATGCATTTTGTATGTGGTCGAGGCGAAGTCGAGGATGTGGAACTAGGGCAGGGTTTTGAATTTGACCAACTCTAACATTTAAAAATTAGATTTAATGGGAAGTACACTGATGGTTGGTGAGTCATGGCACTTGACTGGACCATCAATCCCCAGAATTAGAAATATTGAGAGACTGGTTCCGTATTTTGACAACGTCAAACAATCATACGCATCTTTTACTTTTGTTCCATCACTCTT